>OCVP010000213.1_pt1 | contig 26657 bp, 27 predicted proteins | sample 1539171 | NCBI WGS metagenome assembly OCVP01 (sample SAMEA51879418, study PRJEB22527) | metagenome
GCTGTTCCTCCTATTTCACCTATCATTAAGATTGATTTTGTATCCTCATCATTCAAAAAAAGATCTAAGCAATCAATAAAATTTGTTCCATTAATAGGATCCCCACCAATACCTATACAAGTAGTTTGCCCCAACCCATTTTCAGTTGTTTGAGCAACAGCTTCATAAGTTAATGTTCCTGATCGCGAAACTATACCAACTGATCCTTTTTTATGAATATTTCCAGGCATAATTCCTATTTTGCATTCATCTGGCGTGATAATGCCTGGGCAGTTAGGTCCAATTAATCTTGATTTAGATTTATTTAAATGCTGTTTTACTCTTAACATATCAAGGACAGGTATACCCTCTGTCACACAAACAATTAATTCTATAGATGCATCAATTGCCTCTATAATTGCTGATGAAGCAAATTTTGCTGGCACATAAATCATTGATGCATTAGCGCCTGTTTTATCTTTTGCCTCTTTAACAGTATTGAAAACAGGTCTTTCAAGATGAGTTTGACCTCCTTTGTTTGGAGTAACACCTCCAACTATATTTGTTCCATATTTTATTGCTTGTTCAGAGTGAAAGGTACCGTTAGCACCAGTAAAACCTTGGCAAATAACTTTTGTATTTTTATTAACTAAAATAGACACAAATTATCTTATCGCCTCTACTATTTTTTTTGCAGCATCATCTAAATTTTCAGCTGGAATTATTTTTAAACCTGACTTTTTTAAAATTTCTTTTCCCTCTTTGAAATTTGTACCTGCTAATCTTACTACTAATGGAACTGAAATATTTATTTCTTTAGCAGCATCAACTACCCCTTGAGCAAGAATATCACATCTCATTATGCCTCCAAATATATTAATCAATATTCCTTTAACATTAGCATCAGATAGAATTAACTTAAATGCAGCTGAGACTTTTTCTTTAGAGGCTCCTCCTCCAACGTCTAAGAAATTTGCTGGTTCTTCGCCATAGAGTTTTATTATGTCCATAGTAGCCATAGCAAGACCAGCTCCATTGACCATGCAGCCTATACTCCCATCTAGTTTGATATAAGCAAGATCATGTTTACTTGCCTCTATTTCTGTTTCATTTTCTTCATTGAGATCTCTGAACTTTAAAATTTCTGATTGTCTAAATAGTGCATTACTATCAAAGTTCATTTTTGCATCTAAACAAACAACAGAATTAGTTTTAGTAAGTATTAATGGATTGATTTCAACTAAATTTGCATCCGTATCTATAAACATTTTATATATCGATTTAATTAGGTGAATTGCTTCTATCTTAGCTTCATTTTTAAGACCAAAAATATTTATAATTTTTTCACAGTCATCATCTAAAATTTCATTTATTAAATCAATTTTAGTAGTAATAATTTTTTTGGGTGTTTCTACAGCAACTTTTTCTATATCCATTCCGCCTTGATCACTGGATATAAATGCTATCTTTGAGCTTGCTCTATCAACTAAACATGATAAATAAAATTCTCTTTCAATATTAGAAGACTCTTCAACATATAACCTCTTTACTTCTCTTCCACTAGGTCCAGTTTGATGAGTGACTAGATTTTTCCCTAAAAGTTTTGATGCTTCTTTTTCTAAATCTTGTAAATTATCTATAATTTTTACACCACCACCTTTTCCTCTTCCCCCGGCATGGATTTGTGCTTTTAAAACATATTTTTCAGTATTTAAATTTTTTGCTTTTTCAACTAGATCTTTTACGTTGAGAGCAAAATAACCGTTTGGGACATTTGCGCCGTATTTCTTTAGAACTTCTTTAGCCTGATGCTCATGTATATTCATGACCTACTTCTTTAAATCTGGATCAATTGCAGATGCAGCATCCCATAGTTTTTTTACAGCCTCAATTGAGTGATCAAATTGTTCTTTTTCTTTTTGATCTAACTCAATAACTTCAATTTTGTCTATTCCTTTATTATTAATTACAACTGGTACACCTGCATAGATACCGTTCACTCCATATTCTCCATTCAGATATGCAGCACATGGTAAAACTTTATTCTCATTATTCATGTATGCTTTTGCCATCTCAACACCAGAAGCAGCTGGTGCATAAAAGGCAGAACCCTTTTCTAGGTACTTTACAATTTCTGCTCCACCGTCTCTGGTCCTTTGATTAATACTTTCTAGTCTCTCCTCTGATATTTTTCCCTGTTTAACTAATTCATTAAGCGGTTTTCCTGAGATTTTTGTAAATCTTGGTAAAGGGACCATCGTATCTCCATGACCTCCCATTACCATTGCATGAATTTCTTTAACTGGAACATTCAGTTCTAAAGACAAAAATAATTTAAATCTTGAACTATCCAAAATACCAGCCATACCAACAACTTTGTTTGTTGGTAATCCCGAGTATTTTTGAAATGCCATAACCATTACATCCAAAGGATTAGTAATACATATTACAAAAGCATTAGGTGAATATTTTTTAATTCCTTCTGCAACTTGTTTTATTATTTTTAGATTAATCCCTAGAAGATCATCTCTACTCATTCCTGGTTTTCGAGGAACGCCTGCTGTAATAATAATTACATCTGAATCTTTAATATCTTCATAATTATCTGTTCCTGAAAATTTTACATTAAATCCATCTACTGATGAAGATTGTGCGATATCAAGTGCTTTTCCTTTTGCAATTCCACTAGCCACATCAAATAGTACAACCTCATTGGCTAATTCTTTGAGACCAATTAAATGAGCTAAAGTTCCACCAATTTGCCCTGCTCCTATTAATGATATTTTGGTCATATTATTTCATTGTTGGCATAACAAATTCAGGATTCATTCTTATTCCTGAAGGCCATCTAGATGTTATTGTTTTTAATTTTGTATAAAATCTAACACCCTCTGGACCATGCATATGCTGATCTCCAAATAATGAACGTTTCCACCCTCCAAAACTGTGAAAAGCTACTGGAACTGGTATTGGAATATTAATTCCCACCATTCCAACTTTAATTTTATTTGCAAAAGTCCTACCTGTATCTCCATCTCTTGTATAAACACTGGTCCCGTTTCCAAACTCATGATCGTTTATTAGATTTATAGCCTCGTCAAAATCTTTTGCTCTTACTACTGACAATACAGGTCCAAAAATTTCTTCTTTGTAAATTCTCATTTCCTTTTTTACATTATCAAACAGACAGCCACCAATGTAATAACCTTCCTCATATCCTTGTAATTTTATATCCCTTCCATCAACAACTAATTTTGCACCTTCTTGTACTCCCAAATCAACATATCCTTTAACTTTCTCGAGATGTTCTTTGGTTACTAATGGACCCATTTCTGAAGATTTATCCATTCCTGGTCCCACTTTTAATGCCTCAACTTTTTTTGCTAATTGTTCAACTAATTTATCTCCAACATTTCCAACTGCAACAGCAACTGATTGTGCCATACATCTTTCTCCAGCAGAACCATAGGCTGCTCCCATTAAACCATTTACCGCTTGATCTAGGTCACAATCTGGCATTACTACACAATGATTTTTAGCACCACCTAAAGCTTGAACACGTTTTTCATTCTTTGCAGCTGTTTCATAAATATATTTTGCTATAGGTGTTGAGCCTACAAAACTAACTGCTGCTATATCTTTATTTTCTAATATTGCGTCTACAACTTCTTTATCTCCATTAACAACGTTTAAAACTCCATCTGGTAGACCAGCTTCTGAAAATAGTTCAGCAAGCTTGAGTGAGCAAGATGGGTCTTTTTCAGATGGTTTTAAAATAAAAGTATTTCCACACGCTATTGCCATTGGGAACATCCACATTGGAACCATAGCAGGGAAATTAAAAGGGGTAATACCTGCACAAACTCCTAAAGGTTGTCTTATAGACCAACTGTCAATGTTAGTTCCAACATTTTCTGTAAATTCACCTTTTAACATCTGAGGAATCCCACAAGCAAATTCAACAACTTCTAAACCTCTAGTAAGTGAACCCTTTGCATCATCATAAACTTTTCCGTGTTCAGAAACTATAAGTTTAGTTAAGAGATCAGAATTTTTTTCTATTAATTCTTTATATTTAAAAATAATTCTCGCCCTTTGAAGAGGAGGTGTATTAGACCAACTTTCAAATGATTGTTTTGCTTTTTGTACAGCTAAATCAAGATCTGATTTAGAAGCTAACAAAACTTCAGATTCTTGAGTGCCAGTTGCAGGATTAAATACTTTACCTTTTCTACTTGATGATCCAGTTACTATTTTTCCACCAATATAGTGTTCGATTAAATTCATTGATAAAATTGTTTAATTAAGTAATTAAGTCGTTGCAAGCATTTTTTTTATCTCAGCAATAGCTTTTGCTGGATTTAATCCTTTAGGACAAGCATTTGTACAGTTCATAATAGTATGACATCTATAAAGTTTTAATTCATCAGCAACTTTTTCTAATCTTTTTTTTCTTTCTTCATCTCTACTATCAACTATCCACCTATAAGCTTGCAACAATACTGCTGGTCCAAGATATTTATCTCCATTCCACCAGTAACTTGGGCAAGATGTTGAACAGCAAGCGCACATAATGCACTCGTAAGCTCCATCTAATTTTGATCTATCTTTTTGGGATTGATGTATTTCTTTACTTTCAGATGTAGATTTATTTTTCAGCCAAGGTTCTATAGATTTGTATTGTTTGTAAAGACCATCAAGATCACCTATTAAATCTTTTTTTACTTTTAAATGTGGTAAAGGATATATGTTAATATCTCCTTTTATTTCAGAATGTGGGGTAGTGCATGCGAGACCATTTTTACCTCCCATGTTCATTGCACATGAACCACATACTCCATGAGCACATGATCTTCTATAAGTTATTGTTGGGTCAATCTCATTTTTTATTTTATTTAAAATATCTAAAACTTTAGAGGAGCAATTGTCCATATCTACTTCGTAGGTATCTATTCTTGGCTTATCACCTGTTGAGGGATCCCACCTATAAATGTTAACTTTTCTAATATTTTTTGAATTGGTTTTGTCTTTAAAATATTTACCTTTTTGAATTTTTGAATTCTCAGGTAAATTTATTTGAACCATCAATAAACTCTTTCCTGAGGTGGAAAATATTGAACTTCATTTGTTAAAGTTGATTTATGAACATCTCTGTATTCAATTTTAGTATTTTTACCATCACACCAGGCAAGACTGTGTTTCATAAATTTTTGATCATCCCTTTTTGGATAATCTTCTCTTGCATGTGCGCCTCTACTTTCTTTTCTGTGAAAAGCCGAATCTACTGTTGTTATTGCTTGACGAATTAAGTTATCAAATTCAAGTGTTTCAACTAAGTCTGTATTAAATACTAACGATCTATCTTTTACAGAAATAGAGTCCATTCCATCATAAGTTTTTCTTATTTCATCTACTCCCTCTTTAAGATTTTTTTCAGTTCTAAAAACTGCACATTTTGATTGCATTGTTTTTTGCATTGAAAGTCTTAATTCTGCTGTGGAATTTTCACCATCTGCATTTCTTAATTTATCAAATCGGGATAAACATTTTTCAGTTTCATTCTCACTAATTTCTTCATGAGGAGTTCCAGGCTTAATAAGTTCAGCTGCTCTTTTCGCTGCTGATCTCCCAAAAACAACAAGATCAATTAAAGAGTTAGAACCTAATCTGTTTGCACCATGTACTGATACACATGCAGCCTCACCTATAGCCATTAATCCAGGCACAGTTTTTTCTGAACCATTAACTGTTAAAACCTCAGCTTTATAATTTGTAGGTATTCCACCCATGTTATAATGAACTGTTGGTACAACAGGAATAGGATCTTTGGTTACATCAACGTTTGCAAATAATCTTGCTGCCTCTGTAATTCCTGGTAACCTATTTTCGATAACATCTTTATCTAGATGATTTAAATATAAATGAACGTGGTCTTTGTCATTACCGACTCCTCTTCCTTCATTAATTTCAATTGACATTGACCTGCTTACTACATCTCTAGATGCTAAGTCTTTCGCATTAGGAGCATATCTCTCCATAAATCTTTCACCTTTGGAATTAACAAGGTAGCCACCTTCACCTCTCACACCCTCGGAAATCAAAGTACCATGACCATAAATACCAGTTGGGTGAAACTGTACAAATTCCATATCTTGTAAGGGTAATCCAGCTCTTAATACCATAGCGTTTCCGTCTCCTGTACAAGTGTGAGCAGAAGTAGCTGAATAATATACTTTACCATAACCTCCAGTGGCAATGATAGTTATGTGCGATCTAAATCTATGAATAGTTCCATCATTTAAATTCCATGCAATTAGTCCCTTGCACTCACCATCTTTCATTAATAAATCTAATGCAAAATATTCAATAAAAAATTCTGAATAAAAAATTCTGTATTATGTTTAAGTGCTTGCCCATAAAGAGTATGTAAAATTGCATGACCTGTTCTATCTGCTGCTGCACAAGTTCTTTGAACTATTCCATTTCCATAATTTTTAGTCATTCCTCCAAACGGTCTTTGATAAATTTTTCCATCTTCTGTTCTGCTAAATGGGACACCATACTTTTCTAATTCAATAACTGCCTTTGGAGCCTCTTTGCACAAATACTCAATACTGTCTTGATCACCTAACCAATCTGCACCTTTAACAGTGTCATACATGTGCCAACGCCAATCATCCTCTCCCATATTTCCAAGTGCAGCTGAAATACCACCTTGAGCAGCAGAAGTATGACTTCTTGTAGGAAAAACTTTCGAGATACATGCTGTTTTAAGACCAGCTTCACTTAAGCCTACAGCCGCTCTTAGACCTGATCCACCAGCTCCAAGTACAACTACATCATATTCGTGATCTATAATTTTATATGCAGTCATTAGTTTAAATTAAATAATATGATAATTGTAAATAATGGAAATACTATAGCAAATAAATTTAAAGCTTTGTTCCAGCCTCACTTAAGCCTACAGCAGCTCTTAGACCTGATCCACCAGCTCCAAGTACAACTACATCATATTCGTGGTCTATAATTTTATAAGCAGTCATTAGTTTAAATTAAATAAAATGATAATTGTAAATAAGGGTAATATTATAGCAAATAAATTTAACGCTTTGTTTGCGGCATTTTTGATATTTTCATCATGTATATAATCTTCAAATACCTCACTAATGCTTAAAGCAGAAAAAAAATAGGAAAAAATTAAAAAAATACTAACTAACAATTTTGAGGTTTTAGAATTTAAAAAACTGATTACAGATTGATAATCATTATCATAAATAGATACAAAATTTAGAATAAACCAAAGCATCAGAGGTATTAAAATCAGTGAGCTAATTTTTAAAAACAGCCATTTTTTAGTAACAGATTTCATTAAATCAAATTTCTCCCAATTAAATAAATTAAGATTGTTAATATAAATGATCCAATGATTACAATAGAACCAGTAATTTTTGTTGTTTTTAAATCAAATCCATAACCTAAATCCATAATAATATGCCTGATCTCACTTAACATTTGAAAACTAAAAGACCAAATAACACCTACAACAAAAAATTTTCCAAAAAATGAATTTAAAAAATAGTTTACCGATTTATAAGTTTCCTCACCTAATAACAAAGAGAAAATCCACAAACATAAAAGTGAAATGACAATTATATTTATTATTCCCGTAATTCTTGTTGTAATTGATACCAACGATGAAATATGCCATTTATAAATTTGAATATGAGGAGATAGAGGATTGTTTTCCATTTTAATTATTATTTATAATAACTTCTGCAATTTCGACAGAATTTAATGCCGCCCCACGAAGAAGATTATCTGAAACAATCCAGAGATTTAAACAATTTTTTTTTGATTTATCCTCTCTGATCCTAGAAATAAAAGTCTCATTTTTTCCCGTAGCCTCAATTGGTGTTACATATCCACCATTTTCTCTTTTATCTATAACAGAACAACCTGGAGCATTATTTAAAACATCTTTAATTTTCTCTAAAGAAAATTCTTGTTCAAATTCAATATTTACAGATTCTGAATGAGATACTAAGACTGGTATTCTCACACATGTTGCCGACAGTTCAATTCTTGCATCTAAAATTTTTTTTGTTTCATTAGTCATTTTTAATTCCTCTTTTGTATAACCATCTTCTGAAAAGTCATCAATGTGTGGAATTATGTTAAATGCAATTTGTTTTGTAAAATTTTTTGATTTAATTTCTTTGTTTTCTAAATACATTTTAGTTTGTTGTAACAATTCATCCATTGGGGCTTTGCCTCCTCCCGAAACCGATTGGTAGGTAGATACTATAACTCTTTTAATTCTAAATAAATCATGCAAAGGCTTTAATACTAAAACTAACTGTGCTGTGGAACAATTAGGATTAGCAATTATATTTTTTTTCATGTTCTGAATATCTTTAGCGTTTACTTGAGGAACTATTAATGGAACATCTGGATCCATTCTAAAATAACTAGAATTATCAATTACTGTTGTGTGTTTTGCAGCTTTTTCTGCATACTGTTCAGAAATTTTTCCACCTGCTGCAAAGAAAGTTATTTTTGCTTTAGAAAAATCATAAGTCTCTAGATTTTCTATTGAATACTTTTTTCCATTGAATTCTAATTGTTTTCCAGCGCTGTTTGGTGATGCAACCAAATAGAGATTATCAATATTTAAATTCTTTTGTTGTAAAACTTCTAAAGTTTTACGACCTACGTTTCCTGTTGCCCCTACAATTGCAATATCCATGGTAATTTTTGAATAGTTTTATACTAAATAAAAGGTAAATCACAAACTTTTCCATCAAAAGCTTGATCATTAATTTTTATTTTTATTGCCTGATTAGCATTCCAATTTGGCTTATTTAGCATAGCTATTCCAATGACTTGATCAAAATAGGGTGAATAACATCCAGATCTTAATTCACCAATTAGATTATTATTTTCATCCATTACATCAATCGACTCTGTGATATTTATTTTTTTCAAATCTAATTTTACTCCCATTAGCTTTTTACTTACACCCTCAGACTTAATTTTTATCAATTTTTCTTTTCCCAAAAAATTAATATCACTATCCACATTTACAAATTTATCAAATCCACACTCCAAGGGATTGTCATTTATATCAATATCATTTCCATAAGATAAAAGTGCACTCTCAATTCTTTCTATTAAATTGGGACAGCCTGGTTTTACATCAAGGTCTTTACCTTTCTCAAACAAAGTATCATATAAATCTAATCCAGATTTAGTATGTTCAACATATATTTCGTATCCACCTTGCTTAGACCAGCCTGATCGAGCAATTAAATGTTTTGTTCCTTTAAAATCATAATAATCAAATCCAAAAAACTTTAGTTGAGTAATTTTTTCACCAAATACTTTTTCCATTAATTTAAAAGATTTTGGTCCTTGAACAGCTATTATATTCACATCTAAAAGATTTTGGTCCTTGAACAGCTATTATATTCACATCTGGTTCAAAAATATTTACAGAAAAATTGTTACCAATGGCCAGTCCTTTTGCAAAAAGTAAAACATCTGAATCTGCTATAGATAGCCACCATCTATCTGAACTTAGTCTTAAAACTACTGGATCATTTATTATTCCACCTTTGTCATCTATAATTGGACAGTAGTAACATCTACCATCTTTAGATTTTGATAGATCTCTACATGTCATAAGCTGGACTAGCTTTGCTGAATCTTTTCCATTTATCTCAACTTGTCGTTCTCCTGCAACGTCCCAAACTTGAACAGACTCTTTCAAATGATGATAGGAATCTTCAAGTGATCCGAAAGCAGCTGGTAGCAACATATGATTATATGTTGTATATGCTGTAACTCCTTGTTCTTCTATTCTAGAGGTGTAAGGAGTGCTTCTTAATCTTCTTGATTTAGCTATAGAGAATGTTTTCATTTTTTAAAATTAAGAGATCTTTTCTCTTATTTTAAAAGATTTTTCAAACATTATTCCTTAGCTTTTTTTCTAAGTTCAAATTTTTGAATTTTTCCTGTTGAAGTTTTTGGTAATTCACAAAATTCAATTTTCTTTGGTACTTTAAATCCTGCTAAAGTTTCTTTACAAAAATCAATTAATTCCTTCTCGCTTGTTTCTTTATCTTGAACTTTTTCAATAAATGCACATGGAACTTCGCCCCATTTTTCGTCAGGCTTTGCAACAACTGCAGCTATTGAAACTGCTGGGTGCTTAGCTAAAGTATTTTCAATTTCAATTGAAGATATATTTTCACCCCCAGAAATAATTATATCTTTTGATCTATCTTGAATTTTTATATAGCCGTCAGGATGAGCAACTGCTAGGTCACCCGAGTGAAACCAACCTCCTGCCATAGCTTTATCTGTTGCCTCCTTATCTTTAAAATATCCTTTCATGACAACATTTCCTTTAATCATTATTTCACCAATTGTTTTTCCATCTTTTGGAACGGGTTCTAAGGTTTCTGGATCCATAACCATGACATCTTCTGTATTAGGGTATCTAACACCTTGACGTGCTTTAATTTCATTTTGTTTATCCTCGTCTAGATCATTCCATTGATCATTCCAAGCACACTGTAAAATATGTCCATATGTTTCAGTAAGTCCATATACATGCATTACTTCAAAGCCTAGTGCTTGCATTTTTTTAAATATAATACTTGGAGGAGGTGCTCCTGCTGTTAGAACATATACTTTATGACCTAACTTTTTTTGATCTTTCTCTGATGCTCCAGTAATCATATTCAACACAATTGGGGCGCCACCAAAATGTGTTATCTTATGCTCTACGATTAATTCAAAAATTTTTTTTATGTCAATATTTCTAAGACAAACCGTTTTTCCATTTAACATTGGTATTGTCCATGGATAGCACCAACCATTACAATGAAACATTGGAACAACCGTTAAAAAATTGAGCCTAGCAGGCATATTCCACGCAACAGCACTTCCAGTAGACATTAAATATGAGCCTCTATGATGATATACAACACCTTTAGGATTTCCAGTAGTACCCGAGGTGTAACTCAATGATATTGCCTGCCACTCATCTTTAGGTCTTTTCCATTGAAAGTTTTCGTCTCCAGTGTTCAAAAATTCTTCGTATTCTTTTTCTCCAATTTTTTTTAGTAGTGATTGATCAGCAAAATTATCTTGGATATCAATTATGAGAGGTTTATTTTTAGCAGTTTCTAAAGCTTTATTCACAACAGCATGAAATTGTCTATCTACAATTAATACTTTTGCTTCACTATGATCCAAAATATATGAGACTGTTTTTGCATCTAAACGAATATTAATTGTATTTAATATTCCACCAGTCATCGGAACTGAATAGTGAGCCTCAAAAATTTCAGGCGTGTTACAAGCCATTACAGAGACGGTATCTCCTTCACCAATTCCAATTTTTTCTAATGCGCTCGCAAATTTTATACATCTTTTATATATTTCAGACCAAGTATATGATCTGTCTTCATAAACTATTCCTACATAATCAGGATAAATATCCTTAGCTCTTTCTAAAAAACTTAATGGAGTTAATGGAACAAAATTTGCGTCGTTTTTATCAAGATTTTGATTGTATTTATTCACTTAGTTAAACTTAGCACTCATTGTGTATTTGCTACCAGAAATTGCTGATTTGTAATGACTATCAACCCTAGGTACAATTTTATCAAAATAATAATTGCCAGTATTTATTTTATCATCATAAAATTCTTTATTAGCTGAATGATTTTCATAACTTTTTCTTAAAACTTTTAACCAAACAAATGCTAAAGATGTATAACCAAAGTACTTCAAATAATCATTGCATGATGCGCTAATGTCATCTTTTGGTGTATTGCCCTCTGGATCCATCCATTTGGTAAAGTCTATTAGGACATCTTTTAAATTTTCTAAAATTAATGTTTTATCTTTAATTTTATCAATTGATTTACAAAGCTTAATTTCTTCATCAATTAAAGATAAAAAATTAGTAAATATATTTTTTTGGCTTACTTTTCTAAATACAAAATCTATGGCTTGAACGGAATTTGTACCTTCGTAGATAGGGGTAATTCTGTTATCTCTGAATAATTGTTCTATACCTTGATCTTTGGTATATCCGTATCCACCAAATATTTGAATAGCCTCATTTGTAATATCCATCGCCATATCGGTAAAAAAAGACTTAATAACAGGAGTCATTAATGAAACCATTTCACCCGCTTTTTTTTTAACATTCTGGTCGTTATGATTTAAACTGACATCAATTTGTTGTGCCATCCAAAACGATAAGGCTCTTGTGCCATCCAAAATGATAAGGCTCTTTCTCCCTCGATAATCGATTTCATATTCATTAAACTTCTTCTAATATCAGCGTGCTGAATTATTAAGTCTGTATCCCCATTTTTATTTTCATTTGACTTGCCTTGTTTTCTCTCTTTTGCATAACTTAAGGCAGTTTGATAAGCTGTTTCTGAAATCCCTAAACCTTGAATTCCGACAATAATTCTCTCTAAATTCATCATAGTAAACATTGAGTTTAGTCCTTTATTTTCAGGACCAATCATATAACCTTTCGCTTCATCAAAACTTAGTACACAAGTTGCTGAACCTTTAATTCCCATTTTAGACTCAATAGACACTGTATTAACTCCGTTTCTCGAACCTACTGAACCATCTTCATTTATTTCATACTTAGGAACTAGAAATAAACTTATACCTCTTGTGCCTTTAGGTGCATCTGGTGTTCTAGCTAAAACTAAATGAATTATATTTTCTGTTAGATCGTGATCACCAGAAGTTATAAAAATTTTTTGTCCACTTATCTTATAGCCGTTTCCATTTTTTACAGCCTTTGTTTTTATAAGTCCTAAATCCGTACCACACTGAGGTTCTGTCAAACACATTGTACCACTCCACTTCCCCTCTACTATTTTAGGAAGATATTTATTTTTAATCTCTTCTGATCCATGAGTTTTAAGACAGTTATAAGCTCCAATACTCAATTCGCTGTAAAGTTTAAATGACAAGCTAGAAGAAGACAACATTTCATCGAAAAATGCACTGACAGTTTTTGGCATTCCTTGTCCGCCATACTCAGGGTCACAAGATAAAGATACCCACCCATCTTCTATAAATTTTGAATACACTTCTTTATAACCTGGAGGTGTTCTTACAACTCCATTTTCATAAATGCATGGTTTTTCATCACCAACTTTTGCTAATGGTAGAATTAAATCCTGATTTATTTTCGCAGCCTCTTCTAATATATTTTTTACTAGGTCTGATGTAACTTCTTTGTTTTTTTCTATTTCGTTATATTCTTTATTGTCTTTTAGATGTTCAAAAAGAAACATCATATCATCTATGGGAGCTGAATAAATTGTCATAATTATTTTAACAAATTAAATTAAAATATTTAATTTTGCAAACAGGCAATGATTGCATCACCCATTTGTGAGGTGGATACTTCCTTAGTGCCTTGAGACATAATATCTTTTGTTCTTAAACCCTTGTCTAAAACGTCCTGAACTGATTTTTCTAACAAATCAGCTTCTTTATCTAAATCAAGAGAATATCTTAATGCCATTGCAAAACTTAATATAGTAGCAATAGGATTTGCAAGACCTTTACCAGCGATATCCGGAGCTGAACCATGAATAGGTTCATACATTGCTCTCATTTCGCCATCTTTATTTTTTGCACCAAGTGATGCTGAGGGTAATAATCCAAGAGATCCTGTTAACATCGAAGCTTCATCTGAAAGCATATCGCCAAATAAATTATCTGTTACAATAACATCAAATTGTTTAGGATTTCTAAGTAATTGCATAGCACAGTTATCAGCTAACATATGACTTAATTCTACATCTTTATATTCTCTATCATGTAAAGCTTGAACATCTTCTTTCCAAAGCAATCCTGCCTCCATAACATTTGATTTTTCACATGATGTTACTTTGTTCTTTCGTTTTCTAGCAAGATCAAAAGCTACTTTTGCAACTCTTTCTATTTCACTCGTTGTATATGTATGAGTATTTATTCCTTTTCTCTCTCCATTATCTATTGGTTTAATACCTCTAGGTTCTCCAAAGTAAATTCCACCGGTCAGCTCTCTTACAATCATGATGTCTAGACCAGAAACTATTTCTGGCTTTAGAGTAGAAGCATCAACTAATTGCTTAAAGCAGATTGCAGGTCTTAAATTTGCAAAAAGTTTAAGTTCCTTTCTTAATTTTAGTAAAGCTCTTTCAGGTTTTTTTGAAAATTCTAGATTATCCCATTTAGGACCACCTACAGCTCCTAAAATAACTGCCTCACACTCTAATGCTTTATAAAAAACCTCATCTGTAATTGGAGTACCATGCTTATCATATGATGCCCCGCCAGCTAAATCTTCATCAATTTCAAAGTCTAAAGATTTATTTGTGTTAAACCAATTTATAATTTTTTTGACTTCAGCAATTACTTCAGGACCAATACCATCACCTGGTAGCAACAGAAATTTTCTTTTTTTAATTTTAATCATTGAAAATCCAAGGTTTTGAAGACTTTAATTTTTTTTCAAAGGAGTCAATTTTGTCTGATTTCTCTAGAGATAAAGCAATGTCATCTAAACCCTCAATTAAACATTTTTTTTTGAATTCATCTAACTCAAATTTTATTTCATTGTTACCAAAAACTATTTTTTGATCTTTAAGATCAATCAAAATTTTTTCCTTTCTACTTGAATATTCTGAAATTTGTTTTATTTGCTCTTCACTGATGGTGATTGGTAAAATTCCATTTTTGAAACAGTTATTATAAAATATATCAGCATAGCTTGAGCTAATTACACAAGTAATACCAAAATCTAATAAAGCCCATGGTGCATGTTCTCTTGATGAACCGCAGCCAAAATTTTTACCAGCTATTAAAATTTTAGAATTTGTATAAGGTTCGTTATTAAGTATAAAATTTTCAATTTCTTTACCTGTTTCATCATATCTCATTTCAAAGAAAAGGTTTTTTCCTAAACCAGTCCTTTTAATTGTTTTTAAAAACTGTTTTGGGATTATCATATCTGTATCAATATTAACTATTGGAAGATATGCGGGTATACTCTCTAACGTATCAAATTTTTTCATTAATTTTCGTACTTTCTTACATCATCCAAATTTCCAGATATTGCAGCAGCAGCTGCCATACCTGGGCTAACTAAATGAGTTCTTCCACCTCTTCCTTGTCTTCCCTCAAAATTTCTATTTGAGGTCGAGGCACACCTTTCTTCAGGCTTAAGTTTATCGGCATTCATAGCAAGGCACATGGAACAACCCGGCTCTCTCCACTCAAAACCAGATTGCTTGAAAATTTTATCTAAACCTTCTTGCTCTGCTTGTTCTTTTACTAACCCAGAGCCAGGCACAATAATAGCATTAACGTGTGAAGCAATTTTCTTATCTTTTAAAATTTTAGCAGCATCTCTGAGGTCCTCTATTCTTCCATTTGTACAGCTGCCTATAAATACTTTATCAATTTTAATATCTTTAATGTTAGTATTAGGTTTTAAACCCATATAATTTAAAGATCTTGTAATTGAGTTTTTTCTATCCTCATCATTTTCATTATCAGGATTAGGAACTTTGCCATCTATTTCAACAACGTCTTGGGGTGATGTACCCCATGTAACCATTGGTTTTATTTCAGCGCCATCCAATGTTATCTCTTTATCAAAGTGAGCATTCTTATCAGTTTTCAATTTACTCCAATACTCAATAGCTTTGTCCCAACTTTCGCCTTTCGGTGACATTGGTTTTCCCTTCAGATAATTAAAAATTTTTGTGTCAGGTTCGATAAGGCCAGCTCTTGCCCCTCCCTCTATGGTCATATTGCAAATTGTCATTCTTTGCTCGACACTTAAACTTGAAATTAAATTTCCTGCGTACTCAATTACATATCCTGTTCCACCTGCGGTACCAATTTTACCAATTATTTGAAGAATTACGTCTTTTGATGTTACACCTATAGGTAAACTACCATTTACATTTATTCTAAAATTTTTAGATTTTTTTTGGACTAAGGTTTGTGTTGCCAGCACATGTTCAACTTCAGAAGTACCTATTCCGAACGCTAAAGCACCAAATGCACCATGTGTAGCAGTATGACTATCACCACAGACAATTATGTTTCCTGGTTGGGTAAAACCTTGTTCAGGACCAATTATATGAACAATGCCTTGTCTCTTATCATCCATTCCAAATAATTGGATACCAAATTCCCCTTGTCTCTTATCATCCATTCCAAATAATTGGATACCAAATTCCTTACAATTTTTCTCAAGAGTTTCTACCTGAATTCTCGAATCCTCGTCTGAAATTCCTTTAGATCTATCTGTAGTTGGAACATTATGATCTGCAACCGCAAGTGTTAATCTAGGTTGCCTTACTTTCCTGTTTGTGTTTCTCAGACCCTCAAATGCTTGGGGACTGGTTACCTCATGAATTAGATGTCTGTCGACAAATAGTAGAGATGTACCATCATCTTGTTCATGAACAAGATGCTCTTCCCAAATTTTATCGTAAATAGTTTGTGACATTTAGAAAAATATTATTTTTTCTCTGCGGGACTTTCTTGTTTTTGCTCCTCTTTTTTAATTTCTTCTTTTGGAGCTTCTGCTACTGCCTCTTTTTTAACTTCTTCTTTTGGAGCTTCTGCTACTGCTTCTTTTTTAGCTGCATCGGAGCTTGCATCAGATTTTGGAACTTCTTTTGAATTCTCATCTGTTGCTGGCAAAACATTTTCTTCAGTTACTTGTTGAATTTTTGTTTCTATATCAATTCCAATTTTCTTTTTAATCTTTTCAGCTATTCTTGCTGATTTACCAGTTCTATCCCTTAGATAATAAAGTTTTGCTCTTCTTACCTTTCCAGATCTTACAACTTTAATTGTATCAACAATTGGACTGTACAATGCAAATGTTCTCTCAACACCTTCACCAAATGAAATTTTTCTAACAGTAAAAGATGAGTTTATATCTCTATTTTTTTTTGCAATACACACTCCTTCAAAATACTGAATTCTGTCTCTTTTACCTTCAGTAATTCTTACTCCAACCTTTACTATATCTCCTGGAAAAAAATCAGGATGTTTTCTCTCAGAAACAATTTTTTTTACAATGGATTGATTGATTTCTTCAATATTTTTCATTTTAGTTCTTTTTTGTCTTCTTATATTTTTCCCACAAATCTGGTCTTCGGTCGCGTGTTATAGCCTCAGATTGTGATAAACGCCAGTCTTTAATTTTGGCATGATCTCCTGATAATAACACTTCTGGCACACCTTTTTGCTCGAAAATTTGAGGTTTAGTATATTGAGGATATTCCAAAAGACCATTTTCGAAACTTTCATTTTTAGATGAGTTCACATTGCCTAAAACACCAGGAACAAATCTTAAAATCGCATCAAGAACTACAAATACAGCTGTTTCACCTCCAGACAAAACAAAGTCTCCAATACTTATTTCCTCTATATTTCTGCTATCAATTATCCTTTGATCAATGCCCTCAAAATGACCACATATAAAATTAATTGATTCAAATTCTGAAAATCTTTTTGCACAATTATGATCAAAAATTTTTCCTTTTGGGCTTAGGTAAATTATTTTTTCATCCTGTGGTAAATTTTTATCCAATGATCTTGCTAATACATCTGCTTTCATTATCATACCATCACCACCGCCATACGGTGTATCATCAACTGTCTTGTGCTTATCCTCAGCATAATTTCTAATATCCACAATTTCTAAACTCCAAATTTTTTCCTTCATAGCTTTGCCAAATAATCCTTTTTCTAAATAGCCTGGAAAATAGTCTGGATACAAAGTGAATACTCGAGACTTAAACATTTATTTTTTTTCTTCTCCCTTTGGTGCTTCTGGAGCAGCTTCAGCCTTAGGAGCTTCTTTGGTATCTTCATTTTTTGGTGTTTCGCTTGTAGCATCTTTTTTAGGTGCTTCTGCATTATTATCTGATTTCGTCTCAGTTTTTGCTTCCGCTCCTTCACCATCTTTTTTGTTTCTTTCTTTTTTAGGAACTGCTTTAATAGGGTTATTTCCGTTAGCTGGCATTTCGATTATCTGGTTCTCACCAAGAATTCTGGCAACTCTAGTTGTTGGTTGCGCTCCTTGACTTAACCAATATTTAATTCTCTCTTGGTCTAGTCCTACTCTTTCTTTTTTTTCCTTTGGAAGTAACGGATTAAAGAAACCTAGCTTTTCAATAAATCTTCCATCTCTTGGAAATCTACTGTCAGCAACAACAATTTTATAAACAGGTCTTTTTTTCGTACCACCCATTGATAATCTCATTTTTAACATTTTTTCTCCTTTTTTTATTTAAGTTGATTAAAAAGTTCTGGTGGTATTCCTTTGTCCGCCATTCCTTTCATATTTCCTTTAGACATCTTTTTCATCATCTCAGACATCATTTTAAATTGTTTTAACAATTTATTGATAGTGGCAATGTCAGTACCAGAGCCATTAGCAATTCTTTTCTTTCTGGATCCATCAATTATCTTTGGATTTTCTCTTTCTTTTTTAGTCATAGATAAAATTACAGCTTCATTTTGGGTAATTATTTTTTCGTCAACACCTGCTTCATCCATTTGAGATTTAATTTTTGAAACACCTGGCAGAAAAGACATAATACCCTCGATCCCACCCATTTTCTTCATTTGCCGTAATTGTGATAAATAGTCTTCTAAGGAAAATTGACCTTTTTTTAATTTTTCTTCAGTTTTTTTTAAATTTTCTTGATCTATATCTTCAGCAGCTTTTTCAACAAGAGAAACGATATCTCCCATTCCTAAAATTCTATTTGCTATTCTGTCAGGATAAAAAATTTCAAAATTATCTATTTTTTCTCCAATTCCCAAAAATTTTATAGGAACATCTGCAACATACTTCATACTTAATGCTGCACCACCTCTTCCGTCACCATCTGATCTGGTAAGAACTATACCTGTTAAATTTACAGTATTTTTAAATTCTTTAGCCACATTTGCAGCAACTTGACCTGTTAAAGAGTCTGCAACTAATATAGTTTCTGAAGGATTTATAATTCCTTCTATTTGTTTAATTTCACTCATCATTTGGAGATCTATTTGAGTTCTTCCTGCTGTATCAAAAAGAATTACCTCGGAGCCATTCAGGTTTGCTGCACTTAAAGCTCGTCTGCAAATGTCTGCAGGTAATTGACCTTCAATAACAGGTAAAGTAATTATGTTATTTTGTTCACCAAGTAATTTTAATTGTTCTTGTGCAGCTGGCCGGTACACATCAAGGCTAACCATCATTACTTTTTTTTTATTATTTTTTTCTAGAAATTTAGCCAGCTTTGCAGTGGTGGTAGTTTTTCCTGATCCTTGTAATCCCACTAACATAATAGGAACAGGTGGAACAGCATTAAGGAGAATATCTGAATTTTTATCACCTAAAAATGATACAAGTTCATCGTAAACAATTTTAACAACCATTTGCCCAGGTGATGTTGATCTTACTATCTCCTTACCTAGAGCTTTTGGTTTAACTCTGTTTATGAATTCTTTTACAACATCTAGAGATACATCGGCCTCTAATAAAGCAAGACGAATAGCACGCAATCCTTCATCCACTTGTTTTTCATCAAGAGAGGGTGCTTTTTTTAAAGAGGAAAAAATTTCCTCAAATTTATTTGTTAAATTTTCAAACATAATTTTACACAGCAGGTATCGCACCAGTGGGCGAACCCTCGCTGACTGGTGTCGATCTCTTTGTTACCAAAGACACCGCAAATTGCTGTATTTTGCGGAAACTGCGGTAAACTATAATAGAGGTTCAAAAAGTCAATAAATAAGTTAAGTATTTAATCTATGGAGTTTGAAGCTTTTAGAATGGACGGTTTGGGTAATGATTTTGTCATTATTGATCAAAGAAAAAGATCGGTAAGTCTTACTAAGGATCAAATTATAAAAATTTGTGATCGTAATTTTTTAGGATGTGATCAATTAATTTTTATACAAAATAGCACTATATCAAATGCTTCAATGCAATTTTATAATTCAGATGGGAGTACATCAGGAGCATGTGGTAATGGAACAAGATGTGTTGCATATTTGATTTCAGAAGAAGAGAAAAATAAAAATATAAGTCTAAATGTTGATAATCAAATACTTAATTCTAAAATTTTAGATAGTAAACAGGTTGAAACAATAATAGGAAAACCAAAACTGAATTGGAAGGATATCCCAATTAATAGAGAATTGAATACAAGAAATTTAGAATTAACCATCTCTGATGTTGACAATAATAAAATTACTGGAGGTGTAGGTATCAATGTTGGTAATCCCCATGTAATTTTTTTTGTAAATGATCTTGAATTATTTGACTTAAAAAAAATTGGTCCGCAAATAGAGAATAATGAAATATTTCCAGAAAAATGTAATGTTACATTAGCTCAGAAAATAAGTAACGAACATATAAAAATAAAAGTTTGGGAGAGGGGTGCTGGACTAACAAAAGCTTGCGGTACAGCCGCATGTGCAACAGCTGTTGCTGCTAACATTGATGAATTGGAAAATACAGTCACTGAAATAGAATTTAAACTGGGAAGATTACAAATAAAAATTGATCAAGATAAGTTTATACATATGAAAGGTCCTGTTTCGGAGATACAAAAAATAACAATTAAACTTTAATGGGAATTTTTGAAAAATTTAAAATCGGATTTAAAAAAAGTGCCGATAATATTGCTTCTGGTCTAAGAGAAATAATAATTAAAAAAGAAATAGATGACAAAACATTAGATGAAATTGAGGAATTCTTAATTAGCTCAGATGTCGGAATTGATGCTTCTTCAGAAATAAAAGAAATAATAGCACGAAAAAAAATTGATCCAAAAAATAATGCTGTAAGTGAGGTTAATAAAATACTTGAAGAATATATTATCAATCTTATGGAACCACTCGAAAAAAAAAACTTTTTTGAAAAAAAAGAGAATTTGAATATTATTTTAATTTCAGGTGTTAATGGTGTAGGCAAAACCACAACGATTGGGAAAATTGGAAAAATTTTTATTGAAAATCACAATAAAGTTATATTTTCTGCATGTGATACTTTTAGAGCTGCAGCAATTGAACAGCTAGAGGAGTGGTCAAATCGAGTTGGGGCTACGATTATAAAATCAAACGCTGGTTCTGATCCAGCCTCAGTTGCATTTAAAGCTGTTGAATATGCTAAGCAAAATAATATCAATCAAGTTTTGATAGATACTGCCGGAAGACTACAGAATAAAAAAAATCTTATGGAAGAATTTAAAAAAATAGGAAGTGTAGTTAAAAAAAGTTCTGAGGGCGCACCGCACGAGGTAATACTTGTTTTAGATGCAACATCAGGTCAAAATATTATTAATCAATTAGAGGAATTTAATAAAATTATTCCAGTTTCAGGATTAATAATGACAAAATTAGATGGTACTGCAAAAGGAGGAATTCTAATTGCACTTTCAAAAAAATATAAAATACCAATTGTTGGACTTGGTTTAGGTGAAAAAGAAGATGATTTGCAAGTTTTTAATGCAAAACAATTCGCGAGTGCATTTACTCAAAAGATGTAATTAAGTTTTTTGAAATCAGTGGCTTATAAATATTACATTCAAAGTTTGTTTTCAAATCTCTATAACCACAGTTTTTTGCGAAACTTGAAACAATAAATTCTAATTTTCCGTTTGATTTTGCAGTAGACAAATGTTTGTTTGAAATACTGAATTTAAGATTTTTAAAAAAATTTTTTGATGCGCTTACTAATATCAATGTATCATTATCATTTAACAAATAATATGCAAAGTCCTCAGGGAACATTGGATATTCAAAATTGTTTGTAATTTTTTTTACTCTTTTTGGAAACCACTCATAAGAGATAAGAGGATAATCTTTCTTAGTTTTATGGTCATGAATATAAAGGTCTTGGGGATAATCATTGAGATAATTTCTATGCTCTCCTTTTGCAATTATAGCCTTTTCTCTAGTCTTAAAATAAAGAGTGAATTTTTTATCATAAGACTCCATTAGACCAATATGAAAATATTTATTTATTTTTTCTGCATAAGCATTATTGAAAAAAATAAAAAATAAAAAAATTATAATTTTTTTCATTATAATTTTTAACTAAAGAAAAAGATAATGCTTTGGTTAAATTGTGTTCTAATTTAAGCTAGAAATAAATTTTTTAATTGTATTTATTAAATTTTCATTAAAATTCATCATATGATCGTCATTATCACTGAAAAAATTGTATTTAACACCATCAAATTTTTTGTACATTTCTTCACCCATACTAAAAGGAACAATTTTATCCTCTCTTCCGTGCATTATTAGAATAGGCGAATTTATTTTTGATATTTTTTCAATCGACTTATATTTGTCCTTTAAAATTAATTTAGCGGGCAAGTACGGGTAATATTTTTTAGCTAGGATTTCCATTGAAGTAAATGGTGACTCTAATATTAAACCAGAAAAACTATTAGAGCTTGCAAGATCTACAGCAATTGCTGTTCCAAGAGATTCTCCATATAATATAATTGAATTGTCCTCTACACCGTTTGAATTAAGCCATTTCTTCGCAGCCCTTGCATCTTCATAAAGTCCTTGCTCAGTTGGTTTGCCCTTATTTCCACTGAAACCTCTATAAGCAAATATTAAATAATTAATATCTAACTTAGAAAATTCATTAAGTTTATAAATTCTATTATCTATTTTTCCTGCATTTCCGTGAAAAAAAAGAATAGTTTTAAAGTTTTTATTTTTCACAAATCTCCAAGCTACAAGTTCATTTTCAGACTGAATATATACTTTTTCTATTTTGTGATTAAGCGGTCCTTCATCTAAGTAATTATTTTCACCTGGGTGATAAAGTAACTTTCTTTGGTAAAAATATACTACAAGCGAGACCCCAAAATAAATTAAGAAAATATAAAATAATATTTTAAAAAAAATCATTTTATGCTTTTTGTTCATTATCAACTTTTCTTTTAACTAAATATATTCCAAAAAATACTAAGACGGTTCCTAGATAATGGTAATTTTCTAAATTTTCATCGAATAAAAATATTCCATAAAATGCCCCATAAACAGTGAATAAATATAATGTAAATCCAGTTACAGACGCTCCTAATTTTTGTTGCGTTAAAGTATAAAGTGCAAATGCAATAATTCCTGGTGAAATTGCTGCAAACAATACCCAAAAATAAAAATTTGAGTCAAATTGAGTTTGTACAAAATATATTTCTTCTAATAAGTAGAAAGGTAACAAACTAATGATGCCGCCGAGTGAGATAATAGTAAACCTTGGAAAAACATCTAAATCAGACTTCCAGTAAAATAAGAAAATTGAATATAATGCCCAACCAATTGCAGCCCCCAACATCCATAAGTCACCTTGATTAAAAGTTAAATTGAATAAAAGCAAAATATCACCTTTGATTATAATAATAAGAACTCCGACTAAACAGGAAACTAAACCAAAAATCTTAAGGTTATTTATTTTTTCACCAAAAAATAAAGAGGAAATTATAATAATAAAAATTGGAGAGGAGGTATAAATAATTCCCATATTAATTATCGTAGTTGTTTTTCCAGCTATAAAAGGGAAGGCGCCACATACACCACAGCCCATTGAGCCTAAAAATAAAAGTTTCCAGATTTCTTTTTTTATGATCCTAATTTCTCTTTTAATAGAAAAAAAAGTAAAGGATAACAGAATTAAAAAAACAAAAAACCACCTCCAAAATGCTAATGAAATTGGAGGTATAAACTCAACACCCCCACGAGCAACTATTAAGTTGCTTGCCATAAAAATTGGTTGAATAAAAAGTAATAGATAAGGAAAAAGATTTTGTTTGTTCATCTTTATTTCTTATAGTTTAATTTTTATTTTTAAGAAGATATGTTTAGATTGAAAGATTTATTGCTTGTCAAAAAAAGCTTCGTAAATCATCATTATAATTGCTGCACCCATAAAGATATATACAGGTAATACGTCTAAAAAAGTTATCATCATAGATCTAGTAAGAGTAGTAGCTAAGCCAACTAAAAAGAATAGAGCAAACGAAATTCCAATAACTGTTGTTAATTTATTCATATTTAATCTTCACATTCCTTCTCTAGCCATCTAGCAACTCCTAAAAATCTGTGATCATCATATTTATCACCGATTAATTGAACACCCAATGGTAATTTATTTTCACCTTCAAGTAAAGGAAGAGAAATACAAGGCGTACCAAGATAAGACCAAACCTTATTAAATTCTGCAGTACCTGTGCTTTTTAATCCTTTAGGTGCGACCCCTGGACTGGACGGCATTAGCACTCCATGGTAATCCTCAAAAACTTCTTTATAAGATTCATAACTTTGTTTCCTAAAATCAATAGCCTCTGCATATTCTTTTGCAGTGTATTTATTTCCTCTAGAAATTGCATCTTGCATGTATTTAGACAATTTAGATTTAAACTTTTTATAATAAATTGAAAAATTGTTTGCTAAGTCTGTTTCGTGAATTACTTGATGATACTTATGTATATCTTTAAAGTAAGATGGAGTATCAAAAACTTCAATGTTTTTAAAAGACTTAATAAAATATTCAAAAGCATCTCTGGATTTTTTTTCAATCATCTTCCAGTGATTTGTTTTATAAAATATAAATTTTGGTTCAAATAATGGGCCTTTTTTTGTCTCTGCTAGAATATTCTCTGATGAATAATGTATTGAAGCTGGATCCTGATTATCTTTTTTAATTAAAGCTTTAGCCAATAAAGCAACGTCCTCTACATTTCTTCCAAACATACCAATATGATCTAAAGTTTGAGAGGTTCTTAAAACACCATTTCTTGATATTAAGCCATAAGTTGGTTTATAGCCTACTACACCACAGTAAGAAGCAGGTCTTATTACTGATCCGCCTGTTTGAGATCCAATTGAAAGGGGTGCCATATATGATGCAACTGATGCAGCTGATCCACTGGAAGAACCACCTGGTGTTCTAGAATAATCATGTGGGTTCGTAGTTTTTGGAGGTCCAAGAAAAGCTAATTCTGAAGTTGCAGTTTTGCCCATTACAATAGCTCCTTCCGAAATCAATAAATCAATAATTTCTGCATTTTGTGAGTAAGATTTGCCTTTTCTTATGCTTGTGCCGCATTCAGTTGGCATCTCAACTGTTCCAATAATATCTTTAACAGCTACAGGTATACCATGTAGGAAGCCAATTGGTTTACCTGATCTTCTGTAGTCGTCTGCCTCTTTAGCTTTCTCTAATAAAATTTTTTTATCAAAAAATGCCCAAGCTTTTACTTCTTTTTCAAATTCATCGATTCTTTCAATATATTTTTCGCATAATTCTACTGAGGTTAATTCTGAATTTTTTATTTTTAAAGCAAGGTTTTCTACACTCTGTGAAAATATTTCATTCATCAATTTCTTCTTTAGTCAGCAAAAAGTACATCAGGAAGCCATAAGGCTATACCTGGAAAAATGTACATCAATACCATTGCAAAAATCACTATTCCTAAAAATGGCATGATCCCTTTAAATATTTCCAACAATTCTACATTTTTTGTTTGTACACCTTTAAGATAATATGCAGACATTGCCATGGGGGGTGTTAAGAAAGATGTTTGCAAGTTTAATGCAATCAACATAGCAAAGAAATACGGATTAACACCAAAAAATTCTACCAGTGGAAGGAATATAGGTACAAAAATAATTAGAATTTCTGTCCATTCTAAAGGCCAACCTAGAATAAAAATAATTATTTGAGTTATCACTAAAAACTGCCAAGGAGCTAAATTCATAGATTTAAAAAAGTGTTCAAAAACTTCGTGACCACCCAAATAAGAAAACACTGCTGCAAAAGTCCATGATCCTACAAACAACCACATTATCATTGCGGTTGTTTTTGCTGTAAGGAAAACAGACTCTTTAAAACTTTTCCATTTTAATGACTTATAAATTAAAGATAGGACTAAAGATCCAAGAGCTCCCACCGCTGCAGCCTCTGCTGGTGTTGCAAGACCTGCAAGAATAGTACCCAAAACTAATATTATTAGTGAAAATAATGGTACAAATGAAACTAAAACCTCTTTTAATATCACTGCTCTTGGTGGTATTTCCTCCTTTGGAGGCTTAGGTGCAATGGATGGATTAAAGTACGCCCTAGTTATTGCATAAATTATATAAAGTCCTGCCAACATTAATCCAGGAAATATTGCTGCTGCAAATAATCTAAGAGGAGATAATTGAGCAATTACTGCGTAAACTATAAGCATAATACTTGGAGGAATTAAAATACCTAAACAACCACCCGAACATATAACTCCCGATGCAAATTTTTTGTCATAACCTGCTCTTATCATTGCAGGCCATGCAAGTAGTCCCATTAATGTAACTACTGCACCGATAATTCCTGTGGCTGTAGAAAATAATGCACAAGTGACAAGAGCAGCTACAGCCATTGAAGCTGGCAAACCATGTGAAGCTAGTCTAATTGCATTAAATAATCTTGCTACAATTCCTGCTCTTTCAACTAGATAACCCATAAATAAAAATAAGGGGACGGCGGTAAGCACTGTATTGTCCATTACAGAATATGTGTTTTGAACAAATAATTGAAATATCCTGTTATCCAA
>OCVP010000226.1_pt1 | contig 26219 bp, 25 predicted proteins | sample 1539171 | NCBI WGS metagenome assembly OCVP01 (sample SAMEA51879418, study PRJEB22527) | metagenome
TGCTTCAGCCCACTTTTCAGCTAACATATCCGCATTAAGTTCATCGCCTTTTAGAGCAACCCCTTGTGAATGAACTATCTCTGCAGAAGCAAATACACCAGCACCGGCTGAAATCATTGCACCATTCGGGGCATCTTCTGATGCCATAAACATGACTGCAGGTGAAACAGTTTCCGGTTTTAAACTATCGAAAACTGCATCAGGCATTCCTAAATTTTCTGTCATTCGTGTTGCCGCAACAGGAATTAGAGAATTTACTTTAATATTATATTTCATACCTTCAATTTTAAGAGTATTCATTAGTCCAACAACTCCCATTTTAGCTGCACCGTAATTCGATTGTCCAAAATTTCCAAATACGCCAGAAGATGAAGATGTCATAATTATTCTTCCATAATTTTGTTCTGTCATAATTGGCCAAACCGCTTTTGTACAATAAACAGAACCCATCATATGAACGTTTACTACAAATTCGAAATCATCAAGTGTTACTTTTGCAAAAGATTTGTCTCTTAGAACACCTGCATTATTTACTAAAATATCAACACGACCAAAGGCAGCCATTGTATCATCAACTAATTTTTTCACGCCTGCTTTGTCAGTTACACTTGATCCGTTAGAAATTGCCTCACCACCCATGGCTTTTATTTCATCAACTACTTTATCAGCAGCTTCACTTGATCCACCAGTACCATCAACAGAACCACCTAAGTCATTTACGACAACTTTAGCTCCTCTTTTTGCAAATTCTAATGCGTGACATCTTCCAAGTCCTCCACCTGCGCCTGTAACTATTGCAACTTTATCGTTAAAACTAATTGTCATGTATAACTCCTATTCGATTAATTCCGTTAATTGAGAAAAATTGTTTATAACTAAATCAGCATCATTGTAAATATTTTTATTATCAGTATATCCATAACCCACCAAAACAACTGGCATATTTGCATTATGACCTGCATTTAAGTCTGTTGCACTATCTCCAATCATTATTGATTCATTTTCACTTACATCCAATTTTTTACATATTTCAATCAATGGAAATGGGTCAGGCTTACTTTTTGCAAACGTATCTCCACCAACGAGATAGTCAAAGTAATGCAAGACTCCAAGTTTTTCTAATAACATATTGCTGAGCTTTTCCATTTTATTTGTACAAACTGCCAACTTTAATTTTTTAGATTTTATGAGCTTTAATACCGTTTCAACATTTTCAAATAATACACTATCGTCATCAATATTGTGAGTATAGTGAAGTAGAAATATTTTTAACATCTCATTAACTTTATCATCATCATGAGGAATATTTTTGGTTACTACTGTTCTTCGAATTAATTCACGAGCCCCATAACCAACTAGATTTCTTATTTCCTCCAATGTGACAAGCGGTTCATTCAGCTCTGATAGCATATAATTCAGTGAATTTTTAAAATCTGGAGCTGTATCAACTAGCGTTCCATCTAGGTCAAATATGAAGAGTTTCTTATTTTTTAAATTCATTTTATGAGTAAATCTCTGAAATAAAATTTTACGATACAATTAATGGCATATTGGTTATTTTCCAAAAAAAATTCAATGAAAAATTTAGAAATAATAATACTTGCCGCTGGTAAAGGCACAAGAATGAAATCAAGCAAACCCAAAATACTTCATGATTTGGGTGGTAAGCAAATAATTGATTATGTGATTGATGCATCATTTAGATTGAAGCCAAAAAGAATTCATTTAGTTGTAAACAACCAAATTAAAGACAATTTTAAAAACTATAACAATTTAAATATTGTTATTCAAAAAAAACAGAATGGCACTGGCGATGCAATAAAGTCTGCCATAAAAAGTCTTAAAAAAGACTCAGTTACTCTAGTTCTTTATGGTGACGTCCCTCTTATAAAATATAAAACTATTCTTAATGTCTCAAAAATTAAAACAAACACAGTTAACTTATTATGTTTCAATAAAGAAGAAAGAAATAATTACGGTAAAGTTATATTAGGTACAGATGGCTTGATCAGTCAAGTGGTTGAGCAAAAAGAGCTAAAGAAAAATGAAAATTACTACTTATGCAATTCAGGAATTTTTGCTATCGAGACAAAGCTATTAAGCTCTTTGTTACCTAAATTAAATAATAATAATAAGAAGAAAGAATTTTATTTAACTGATATATTTAATTTGGCATTTAAAAAAGGTGTAAAAGTTAATCCGATACAAACCGCAGAGACAGAAGTTATGGGTGTAAATGATAAAAATGATTTAGCGATGGCTGAAAAAGAAATCCAAAATGAATTGAGATCCAAGCATCTTACTGCAGGCGTGACCATGAGAGACCCTGATACTGTATATTTATCGAAAGATACTAAAATTGGAAAAGACGTTACAATTCATCCATTTGTGATCATCGGCAAAAACGTCGTTATTGGTAACAATACTGAGATACACGCATTCAGTCATATAGAAGATTGTAAAATTGGGAAAGAAGTCAGTATTGGACCTTATGCAAGAATAAGACCAGGCACAAAAATATCTGATAATGCTAAGGTTGGTAATTTTGTAGAGATCAAAAATTCAAAAATAGATAAGGGGTCAAAAGTTAATCACTTGTCATATATAGGTGACACAGAAATAGGTAAAAAAGTTAATGTGGGAGCTGGCACTATTACTTGCAATTACGATGGTGCCTCAAAATTTAAAACAGTTATCAAAGATAAAGCATTTATAGGCTCAAACTCATCTTTAGTAGCCCCGTTAATTGTAGGAAAGAATGCATATATTGGTTCTGGTTCAACTATAACTAAACATGTAGTTGAGAACAGTCTTGCGGTTGAAAGATCATCTCAAAAGATGGTAAAAAATTGGTCAAATAAAAAAGGGAAAAGGTAATGTGCGGTATCATTGGTATAGCTTCTAAAGAGAATGTGTCTTCGAACATTATAAATGCATTAAGGAAATTAGAATATCGTGGTTACGACTCTGCTGGTATTGCAATAAACACTGCCAAGAAGATCAATCAAAGAAAAGTAAAAGGCAAGCTTGATAATTTGATTTACGCTCTTCAGAAAGATCAATTTGATGGCAATACGGGAATAGGTCATACTCGTTGGGCTACTCATGGGGAACCTTCTGATAAAAATGCTCACCCCCATTCATCAACCTCGGTATCGCTTGTACATAATGGAATAATTGAAAATGCCGCAGAATTGAAAAAATCAGAGGAGGTTAAAGATTACCATTTTGAGTCTGACACTGACTCTGAAGTAATTACTGCATTATTAACGTTTTATCTAAAGGAAGGTCTGAGCCATCTTGAGAGTGTTCAAAAGACAATTTCTTCTCTAGAGGGATCATACGCACTAGCAATTATTTTTAGTGATAGTGAAGACACTATTTATGGCGCTAAGAATGGAAGCCCACTTGTTGCAGGTACAAATGGAGTTGGCAATTCAATAGGATCTGACTCGATTGCACTAAGCTCAGTTGCCAATAAAGTGTGTTACTTGGAAGACGGGGATATAACAGTATTAAACAAAGAAAGTATAGAAATTTATAACCTGGAGGGCGAAAGAGCGAATAGAGAATTTGTTGAAATAGGAATAAACGAGTCAGAAGTTTCAAAAGGTCCTTATAAACATTTTATGGAGAAAGAAATACATGAACACCCTCATGCAGTAGGTGAAACATTTCGACAATTTATAGATTACGATAAGGGCACAATCGCAATTTCAAATATTAATTTAAATTTTGATAAAATTTCAAAGATTTATCTGATTGCTTGCGGAACAGCTTATTACTCGTGTTTGGTGGGAAAATATTATTTTGAACAATATGCAAGGACACCAGTTGAATGCGATATGGCATCAGAGTTTCGTTATCGTGATCCAGTAATTGATCCAAATGCATTATGTATATTTGTCTCTCAATCTGGTGAAACCGCCGATACTAAAGCTGCATTAGATTATTGTAGAAAGCAAAAAATTCAGACGTTGAGTATTGTAAACGTTAAAAATAGCTCAATAGCAAGAGATAGTGATCACTGTATTTATACTAAGGCAGGAGCAGAAATAGGGGTTGCTTCAACGAAGGCGTTTACCGCTCAATTATCAGCACTTCTATCTCTATCAATTCATTTAGCATCAGAAAAAAAATTCATGTCTATTGAGGAAAATACAAAATTATGCAAGGAGATTATGCAAGCACCTCTATTGCTTGAACAAGCAATTGAGAGATCTTATTCACTAAAAGACACTGCAAAAGCAATTATAAATGCCAAGGGTGTAATGTATCTTGGCCGCGGTACTGCGTTTCCATTGGCACTTGAAGGAGCATTAAAGTTTAAAGAAATATCATATATTCACGCAGAGGGATATCCTGCAGGTGAAATGAAACATGGTCCACTTGCTTTAATAGAAAAAGATTTGCCAGTTGTGTGCATTGTTCCACCAGGTCCCCTTTTTCATAAAACAATATCAAACATACAAGAAGTTATTGCTCGTGGGGGTAAAATATTAATGATAACAGACGATGAAACATTGGAGTCAAATTCTGATAATATTTGGGAAGTTTTTCGTTTACCAAAATGTCCTAAATCAATTGAAGCAATCGTTTATTCAGTTCCCATTCATATGCTTGCCTATTATACAGCGGTTGAGCTTGGTAATGATGTCGATCAGCCAAGAAATCTTGCTAAGTCTGTTACTGTAGAATAATTTATTGACACAAAAACTGACAACATATTATCTTTGTTTAAATGTTGGCAAAAATAAGCATTCTTATTTTTTTATTTTTTTTCAATGCAATAAGTTTCATTCATGCATATGAAGTTTCACCTGGTGTTTTGAGAACGCCCGATACACAATTTGAAAATCTAAAAGATTATCCATTTGAGCCAAATTATATTGAAATTGACGGTCTAAGAATTCACTACCTCGATGAAGGACCTAAAGATGGTGATCCAATTTTTCTTCTTCATGGCTTACCAACTTGGAGTTATCTATTTCGAACAATGATACCGGTGTTAACTGACGCAGGTCATAGAGTCATTGTTCCTGACTTAGTAGGATTTGGAAAGTCAGATAAATTTATATCTAAATATGACTATAGTTATGAGTTTCATATCAACACCATGAAGGCGTTGGTGGGACAACTTGATTTAAGCGAAGCTACATTCTTTGGACAAGATTGGGGAGGCATGATCGGACTTCGGGTTGTAGCTGAGATGCCTGATCGTTTTGCAAGAGTTGTTGTTTCAAATACAGGCATGGCTGCTAGAGATGGAATAACTGCATGGCTATTTGAGAATTTTGTAAAATTTATGGTCTGGTGGAATGGAGAGGTCACTTTTGAGGAACTTAAGACTGCTGCCGATAAAGCACTAATGTTGGAAGAGCCATCACCACTTGAAGGTATGAGAATGTTTTCAAAATGGATTGCACACTCGTATTACTCGGATGATATGGATGTATCAGGAATTATTTCTACCTTCGGGCGTTTAGAGCTATCTGATGAACAAATCAGAGCTTATGAAGCTCCGTATCCTTCAGGTAAATATAAAGCAGGAGCTCATGTCATGGCTTATTTTATACCAACACAATTATCCGAGAATGAGAAATATTGGAAAGATGTTTATGAAAAATGGGATAAACCTTTTCTTGTGGCTTTTGGAGGTAATGAACGAATAACATTAACTATGAAGGAAGATTTTTTGACTAGGATACCTAACCCGACTGTTGTTACTTTGGAAGGAGTTGGACATTTCTGCCAAGAAGAGGCTGGTCCTGAACTAGCAAACTTAATAAATGATTTTATTCTAAAAAACTAGAAAATATAAAATTTATACCTATTATAAACTAAACTTTTATTTAAAATTAGACGTATGACAGTAACTTTAAGATCAGATGGAGATGTTTCAATCATTCAAATGGATGATGGCAAAGTAAATGTATTCTCTCCTGACATGATAAAAAATTTTAGTGAAATATTAGATCAAGTTCCATCTGACAAAGGATCTGTTTTAATAGCAGGTCGAGAAGGGATGTTTTCTGCTGGGTTTGATTTAAAAGTTATGATGTCTAGTCCAGAAAATGCAGCTGATATGGTTAAAAGTGGTTTTAATTTATTATTAAAAATTTTTACTTTTCCAAGACCGATTGTTGCGGCTTGCAGCGGACACGCAATCGCACTTGGTGCTTTTTTACTTTGTAGCTGTGATCACCGTATAGGAATTAAAGGTGACTTTAAAATTGGAGCCAACGAATTACGAAATAATATGATTATTCCAACACCAATACTTGAACTTGCAAAATTTAAATTGACAAAACCGCACAAGCAGAGAGCACTATTAAATGCAGAAATGTATTCAATAGAAGATGCTATTGCTCCAGGTTATTTAGATGAAGTAACTGAACATGAAAAGTTAATGGAGCTTGCATTGGCTAAAGCAAAAGATTTGGCAACACTCGCTCATCCACAATATCAGCAAACCAAAAAACTCGACCAGGAAGATGTAGCAGCAAAAATAAGTGCTGGGATAGATACCTTAGGAGCAATAAACTAAGTAAAATCAATGTATTTTACTGAAACTCTAGTATTTTACTTTATTTAGTACTATAAAGCCCGCAAAACGAATATTTAAAAAATATGAAGAAATGGTCTGTTAACAGTTGGAGAAATTACGAGGCTAAGCATTTGCCGGAGTATCCAGATGAAAAGAAATTAGAAAAAACTGAGGATCAGTTAAGATCTTATCCACCACTTGTTTTTGCAGGTGAAGCAAGAGATTTAAAAAGGAATCTTGCTAAAGTTTCAGAAGGTAAAGCATTTTTGCTGCAAGGTGGTGATTGTGCAGAAAGTTTTGATGATTTCAATGCAGATTATATAAGAGATACATTTAAAGTATTATTGCAAATGTCAGTTACATTAACTGCTGCAGGTAATTGCCCTGTCGTAAAAGTTGGAAGAATGGCAGGCCAATTTGCAAAACCACGAAGTGCACCTAAAGAAGAAATAGATGGTGTTGAGTTAGATAGCTATAAGGGTGACATTATAAATGATATGGACTTTACTGAAGATGCGAGAGTTCCTGATCCTGATCGAATGATCAGAGCATACACACAATCAGCTGCAACACTTAATTTATTAAGAGCTTTTGCTAAAGGTGGATTTTCAGATTTGAATAAAGTTCATCAATGGAATATGGGATTTGTAGATGAAAGTTCTCAAGGAAAGAAATTTAGAGAACTAGCAAATAAAATCTCGGATACATTATCTTTTATGGAAGCTATTGGAATTTCCTCAAGAAACACAAAACGTTTAAGAAGCGTTGACTTCTTTACAAGTCACGAGGCTCTATTGCTTCCTTATGAAGAATGTCTGACGCGACTTGATAGTACATCAGGTGAAGTTTACGACACATCAGCTCACATGGTTTGGATCGGTGATCGCACCAGACAGCCTGACGGAGCACATGTAGAATTTTGCAGAGGGATTAAAAATCCAATTGGAATAAAATGTGGACCATCTTTAGATCCTGAGGAATTGAAAAAGCTTCTTGATATTCTGAACCCCGAGAATGAGGCTGGAAAAATAACATTAATTTGTCGATTTGGTTCTGAGACTATAAATGAAAAGTTACCAAAGCTTATACAACCTTTTTTAAATTCAGATCACAATTTAGTTTGGTCTTGTGATCCAATGCACGGTAACACCATGAAAGCTAATTCAGGCTTTAAAACAAGGCCATTTGAAAGTGTTCTTAAAGAAGTTGAGACATTTTTTGATATTCATCATCAAATGGGAACATACCCAGGTGGAGTACATTTAGAAATGACAGGTCAAAATGTAACTGAATGTATTGGTGGCGCTCAAGCCATTAAGGATGAAGATCTTTCAGCACGATATCATACCCACTGTGACCCAAGGCTGAATGCAAATCAAGCACTTGAACTTGCATTTTTAATATCTGACAAGCTCAGAGAGTCCCAAGAACCACATAATTCAAAGATTACGATTGCTAAGTAATTGCGACTAAATTATTTAGTTGTAAGATCAGTCAAATGACAGAAAAAACCTCCATATTAATCGTTCAGTCCAACCCACAAGTGGGAAATATTGATAAGAATAAACAAATTGTGATTGATCATATTGAAAGCAATAAATCTGATCTCATAATTTTCTCTGAATTGATGCTCACAGGTTACCCACCAGAAGATTTGGTTTTAAAACCAGCTTTTATGGAAAAAGTTAATAATGCAATTTCAGATATTTTGAATTGTTCTAAAAATAGTAATTCAACAATAATCATAGGCACTCCTTTTTTGGAAGAGAGCAAACTGTTCAATACAGCTCTAGTAATTAAAAAGGGTAAGATCTTACATAAACATCATAAAATGGCTTTGCCAAACTATGGAGTATTTGATGAAAAAAGAATTTTCTCAAATGGAGAGCAAGTCAGCATAATCGAATTCAATGGAATTAAATTGGGTCTCTTTATTTGTGAGGACATATGGGTGAACGATACAATTGTTGAGATTGATAAAAATGAAATTGATTTGGCGGTATCATTAAATGCATCCCCATTTGATATAAATAAAATTGAGGAAAGAGAAAAAAAAGCACTTGGTTTTGCAAACTCTATTGATGCTCCTTTGATTTATGTAAATCAAGTTGGAGGTCAAGATGAAATAGTTTTTGATGGATCATCATTCTTATGTGATCAAAAAAAGGTAATTTCTAAATTTAAATACTGCGTTGAAGAAAGCAGGGAATATACATTCAACCTCAATACTAAGACTTTTGATATTGAAGAAGAGGCACCTCTCAGTAGTGACAAGCACGATATTGTCTATTCCAATCTTATGCTTGGGCTAAGAGACTATGTTGAAAAAAATAAATTTCCAGGAGTTGTTATTGGCATTTCAGGAGGCATAGATAGTGCATTTAGCGCGGTTGTCGCAACCGATGCACTAGGACCTGAAAGAGTAAAAGGTATTTTAATGCCATCTCAGTTTACAAGCGAGGAAAGTAATGAGGATGCAAATCAGCTAGGCAAAAAATTAGGTATCGAGTTAATAAGTGTTTCTATAAAAGATATCGTGAATTCATACGATAGCACTCTTTCAAATTTATTCGCGGGTAAAGAAAAAGATATTACTGAAGAAAATATTCAATCAAGAACCAGAGGCGCAATATTGATGGCCTATTCAAACAAGTTTGGCCATATGGTAGTTACTAATGGCAATAAATCAGAAGTCTCAGTTGGATATTCAACTTTATACGGAGATATGTGTGGGGGGTTTTCAGTAGTCAAGGATATTTATAAATCTGATTTATATAAACTTTCCGAATGGAGAAACAAAAATCTTCCATCATTTTCAGCAATTAAAGCAAAGGAAGTTATTCCTAAAAATATTATAACAAAAGAGCCCACTGCTGAACTTAAAGAGGATCAGAAAGATAGTGATTCCCTTCCGCCATATGATGTCTTGGATAAAATTTTGTACTTACTTGTTGAAAAAGAAAGTTCAATTAACGAGATTATTTCGAAAGGTTATGAGCCAAGCTTGGTTACAAAAGTTCAGAATTTGCTTTATAATTCTGAATATAAAAGACGACAAGCTGCTCCGGGTGTAAAAATTTCAGAAAGAAATTTTGGATATGACAGACGATACCCAATAACAAATGCATTCAGAGATAAGGAAAAATAGATGACAACGATAACAAGATTTGCGCCTAGTCCAACAGGATTATTGCACTTGGGTAATATCAGAACAGCCCTCATAAATTGGTTGTATGCTAAAAATAGTGGTGGAAAATTTATTCTTCGAATTGATGATACCGATCAAGAGAGGTCAAAAGATGAATACATTTCTCAAATAAAATATGATTTGGAGTGGCTGGGAATAGACTACGACGAGACATTTAATCAGTCTTCTAGATTTGAAAGATATAAAGAGCAATTCGAAAAATTAAAATCTGATGGCAGGATATATGCTTGCTATGAAACTCCTGAAGAACTTGAGAGAAAAAGAAAGCTTCAGATGGCTGCCGGTGGAAAGCAAGTGTATGACCGTTCTGCATTAAAATTAACCGAGCAACAAATTAAAGATTATGAGAATGATGGAAGAAAACCTCATTGGCGATTTCTTCTTCAAACAGAACGCATGAAATGGAATGATTTATTAAAGGGTGAAATTGATATTGATTTAACAAGCTTATCAGACCCTGTTTTATTTCGAGAAGATGGTGTTCCACTTTATACATTCAGTTCTGCTGTAGATGATATTGATTACAATATTACCAATGTAATTAGAGGGGATGATCACACTAGCAATACTGCTGTACAAATTGAAATCATAAATGCATTGGATGAAAATAAAATTTCATTTGCACATCATGCCCTTTTAAAGGCATCTACAGGAGACAAACTATCAAAAAGAGACAATGTAATATCAATCGATAGTTTCAGAAAAGATAATATTGAGCCCATCTCAATTCTCAGCTTACTAGCAACGATTGGAACTTCTAATTCAATTGAACTAAAAAGTGGAATAAAACAAATCATTGAAGAATTTAAACTTGAGACAATTTCAACATCACCAGGACGTATCGAAATTGATGTCCTAAAGGCGCTTAACAAAAAACAAGTCCAAAAATTTGATTATGAGGAAATTCAATCAAGACTTACTGAGATTGATGAAAATGTTGATAAAAAGTTTTGGGATACCATAAAAGGCAATTTGGAAACAGTTGAAGAAATATCTTCTTGGACTGACATTGTATTTAACAGCAAGCCTGCTGAGTCTGATGATAAAGATTACATAAAATTAGCATTGGAGTTAATGCCAGAGGAACCGTGGGATGATGATACTTGGACCACATGGACGAATGCCATAAAAGAAAAAACAGGACGCAAGGGCAAAGAATTGTTTCTTCCATTGCGAGTAGCATTCACAGGACTGACACATGGTCCAGAAATGAAGCTTCTCATACAACTAATTGGTAGAGACAAAATTGTTGAGAGGATACAGACTTAAATGGACTTGATGCTTTACGATACATTTACCAATTCAAAAAAGAAGTTTGAACCAATTGATCCAAATAATGTACGAATGTACGTTTGTGGGCCAACTGTTTACGATTATGCGCATGTAGGCAATGCTCGACCAGTTATAGTGTTTGATATTTTATTTCGATTACTCCAAAAAATTTATGGCAGTGAAAATGTAACTTATGTAAGAAATATCACTGACGTTGATGATAAAATTATACACGCAGCAAATGATCAAAATGAAGACATTGGAATGCTTACAGAAAAGACAATTAATTATTTTCATGACGATGCGAAATATGTTGGTGCTTTAAAACCTACATTTGAGCCAAGAGCAACCGAACATATACCTGAGATGATCGAGTTGATAGAAAAACTCATATCAAAAGAGTTTGCATATGTAGCGGATGGTAATGTTCTTTTTTCTTCAAATAAATTTAAAGAATATGGAAAACTCTCTGGCAAGAATTTAGATGAAATGGTTGCTGGTTCGCGTGTAGGTGTAGAAAGTTATAAAAAAGAAGAGTCTGATTTTGTATTATGGAAACCTTCAAAAGAAGATGAGCCCAGTTGGAAAAGTCCATGGGGAGATGGGAGACCTGGCTGGCACATTGAATGCTCTGCAATGAGTGAAAAACTTTTGGGGGAAAATTTTGATATTCATGGAGGAGGCCAAGATTTAATATTTCCACATCATGAGAATGAAATTGCTCAAAGTGAGTGTGCAAATAATAACAAATTTGCAAATTATTGGGTTCACAATGGTTTTGTTACTGTTGAGGGTAATAAAATGTCAAAGTCTGATGGTAATTTTGTAACTGTAAATGAGTTAAAAGACAGTTTCCAAGGGGAAGTTATTAGGCTTACCATGATATCAACTCACTACAGACAACCTCTGAATTGGACCAAGGATAACCTCAATGAAAGTAAAAAAACATTAGATAAATGGTACACATTCTTGAGCAATTTTAATGGTGATGAATTAAAAGATGCAAATAATGATAATGAAATTATGGAAACATTATTGGATGATATGAATACACCTAAAGCTATCAGCGTGCTTCATCAAAAATTTAAAGACTGCCAATCAGGTGATAAAGAATTAGTAAGCAATTTTTTATATTCAGCAAATATGCTTGGACTTTTAAATGAAAAACCATCTGAATGGCTTTCCTGGAAAAAGGAAAATTTAAATATTAATACCGCTCAAGTTGAGTTGCTTATTGCTCAAAGAAATGAGGCACGATCAAACAAGAACTTTGATGATGCTGATAGGATCCGAGATGAATTAGACAAAATGGGAGTCATCCTTGAAGATCAAGGTGGCGAAACAACTTGGAAAGTTAAGTAAGTGAAAGAAAAATTATACATATTTGATACGACTCTTAGAGACGGAGCTCAAACTTACGGTGTTGATTTTAATGTTGATGAAAAAAAACTTCTCGCAAAAAAATTAGATGAGCTTGGTGTTGACTATATTGAGGGTGGATGGCCAGGCGCAAACTCAACTGATACTAAGTTTTTTAATGAAGATTTAAAATTTAAAAACTCAATGTTTACTGCGTTTGGCATGACTAAAAAATCTGGTCGCAGCGCGGAAAATGATCCTGGTTTGGCTGCAATGATAAATATTAATGCGCCTTCAGCATGTGTTGTTGGAAAATCTTGGGATTTCCATGTTGATCTTGCACTGGGAATTACAAATGAGGAAAATTTAGAAAATATTGGAGAGTCAGTAAAATTTTTAGCAAAAACGAAAAAAGAAGTACATTTCGATGCTGAACATTTTTTTGATGGTTACAAATCTAATCCAAATTATGCAATTGAATGTCTTAAAGCTGCAAAGTCAAATGGTGCACGGTGGCTTGTTCTTTGTGATACGAATGGAGGAACTCTTCCGCATGAAGTTGAAGATATCGTATCAAAAGTTTCTAAAGAAATTTCAGGAGATCATCTTGGAATTCATGCACATAATGACACAGGTAATGCAGTCGCCAATACTCTTGCAGCTGTAAGAGCAGGTGCAAGACAGGTTCAGGGCACGATAAATGGTTTAGGTGAAAGATGTGGAAATGCTAATCTAATTTCACTATTGCCAACATTTGCTTTTAAAAATGAATTTGAAAACAAATTTGACTTATCAATTAATAAACAACAACTTAATCTTTTAACTGAGCTTTCAAGGCTCCTTGATGAAATCTTAAACAGAGTCCCAAATCGAACAGCACCTTACGTTGGCTCTTCTGCTTTTGCACATAAGGGTGGATTACATGTTTCTGCGGTCAATAAAGATCCAAAGACTTACGAACACATCAATCCTGAACTTGTGGGCAATCAAAGGCAAATTATCATCTCTGAACAATCAGGAAAATCTAATATTTTATCAAAGTTAAAATCAGCAGGAATAGAAGTTAATGAAGACGATAAGACAATTCAAAAAATCTTAGATCGAGTAAAAGAAAGAGAATTTAATGGATACTCTTACGATGGTGCCGATGCTTCTTTTGAAATTCTTGTTAATAAAGTACTTGGCAAAATGCCAGAATATTTTGAAGTAATTAGTTTTAATGTGAATGTACAAAATTCAGGTGAAGAGGGGCAGACCATGTCAGAAGCTTCTGTGAAATTAAAAATTGATAATGATGAAATTATTGGTACCGGTAAAGGAGTTGGTCCAGTCAATGCATTGGATAATGCTCTTCGAAATAATTTTAAGTCAAGCCGTTATGCTGAGTACATAAACGATTTATCATTAATTGATTATAAGGTTCGAATTCTCAATACGGGTACCGATGCGATAACTAGAGTTTCAATTGAAAGTTCTGATGCAAATAAGAAAAGTTGGTACACAATAGGTGTTTCAGAAAATATTATTGAAGCATCTTTTAGAGCACTAATTGATAGTGTTGAATTTAAATTAATGAAAGAACAAGTAAAAGTTTAAATTCAAATGAATTTTGATAAAATTTCAATTATTCTTGTTGATACTCAATTACCTGAAAATGTCGGTCTTGTTGCTCGCTCTATGTACAATTTTGGTTTCACTAATTTAAAACTGGTATCACCTAAACTCGAATGGCCATCAGAAAAAGCACTTGCTGTAGCTGTAGATGCTAAGAACATAGTTGAAAATATCAAAGTATATAGCTCTCTTCGAGAGGCATTGAGTGACTCCAATTATTCAATTGGCTACACAGCACGTTTAAGAGATATGAGTAAACAATTTAGTGACAATTCTAAAATTATCAGTGAAATAAAAGAACAAAAAATTAATGATAGTATCGGTGTTGTTTTTGGTGGCGAAGCTTCAGGACTTACAAACGACCATTTGTCACTTATAACAAAATGTGTGACTATTGATACGCATGAAAATTTTTCATCTCTTAATTTATCTCATGCAGTCAATGTATTTTGTTATTCATTATTTTCTCAAGTATTTAAAACGGAGCAGTTAGTTGATAAGAATTCTGAGCCTCATGGAAGTCAGAATGATCTGATGTATTTTTTTGATCATTTAGAAGAAGAGCTTGAATCTAGAGGTTTTTTTCAACCTGAAGAAAAAATGCCAAAAATGAAGCAAAACCTAAGAAATATCTTTCATCGTGCTGATCTCAGTGAACGTGAGATAGCAACACTTAGAGGGGTTGTGACAGTGCTTACAGAATATAGAAAAACTAAGGAAATTTAGCTTTCAGGTTTGACATTGGCGAGGAAACCAGTATAAACCACGGATCATCAAATATGACAAAAAGAGTTGCACAAAAACATAAAATAGACAGACGTCTGAGTGTTAACCTATGGGGCAGACCAAAAAGCCCATTCAACCTAAGAAAATACAGACCCGGCCAGCATGGACAAAAGCATACAGGTAAATTGTCTGATTATGGTGTTCAGTTAAATGCTAAACAAAAGCTAAAAGGTTATTATGGAAACCTCAACGAAAGACAATTCCGTAATTGTTATAAAGAGGCTATTAGACAAAAAGGTGACTCAGGTGAAAACTTAATTGCTATTTTAGAACGCAGACTTGATACTATTGTTTATCGATCAAAGTTTGTACCAACTGTATTTGCTGCTAGACAATTTATTAATCATGGGCATGTCAAAGTTAATGGAAAAAGAGTTAATATTGCAAGCTGTCTTCTTAAAGAAGGTGATGTTGTCGAAGTCAAAGATAAATCTAAAGAGATGGCATTAGTAGTTGAGTCAATGAAAAGCCAGGAAAGAGACATCCCAGGATACATCACAGTTGATGAAAAAAAATGTTCTTCAACTTTTGTAAGGACACCTCAGTTTGCTGAAGTTCCATATGCAACTCAAATGGATCCGAAACTAGTTATCGAGTATTATTCTCGATAATATTAAAATGAGTGCATCGCACTGGTTTTCCAAATCTTATACTGAAGCTAAGAAACGATTTCACGAATCTGTTAATCAACTAGAGTCACTGGGTCATCAAGTTCAACGTGATAGCTTATCATTAGATTTAGTAGGTCCTGATGGAGAGGATCTCACAATAGATATCGCAGTTCTTGGATCTTTAACAAGTAATAAATTATTGTTATATACCTCTGGTATACACGGCGTTGAGGGTTTTGCCGGTTCAGCTATACAACTTTCAGTCATTGATATGTTAAAAAATCAAAAGCTAATTGAGGATTATTGCATAATCTTCGTACATATCATTAATCCTTTTGGTATGGCTTGGCACCGAAGAGTCAATGAAAACAATGTAGATATGAATAGAAATTTTATTAACACGCATAGCGGTGAGCCCGATGGCTACAAAAAAATAGATAAATTTTTGAATCCAAACACAATACCAAAAAAATTTGAATTATCCTTTTATATAGATGGAATAAAATTAATTTTGAAATATGGTTTCACTAATTTCAAGCAATGGTTTGCTCAAGGTCAGTACACAAGGCCATCCAGCCTGCAGTATGGAGGTGATAAACTCCAAAAAGGTCCTAAATTATTAATTGATTGGTTAAGAAATAACTTAAAAGAAACTCAAATGATATTTGGTATCGATTTACACACTGGTCTTGGTAAATCTGGTTACGATACTATTTTAATTTCAGACCAAATTGGTGAAGCTGATTATGAATTGCTGCAAAATTTATATGGAAGTCATATAGCACCGTTGGATCCAAATAAGGGGGTGGGCTATCACGTAACAGGCGACATTCACTCTGGAATTTCAGCTGAATTTCCATCTATTAAGTGGCTTACAATTACACAAGAATTTGGAACTTATGGACCTGTAACAGTTTTTAAAAATTTAAGAGCTGAAAATAGATGGACACAAAATAATAAACTCAATGATCCGCTGGATATTATGAAACATTGGAGTAGAAATAATTTATTACGTACATTTAATCCAGAAAGTAGGAAATGGCATGAAAGTTTAATTGTGCGAGGAAAGATTGTATTTAATAGAGCAGTCGAATATCTTATTTCAATAGACTAATCGTGCGTAATACCTTTTGTATCAAAAACTGATGCTAACTCTCCACTTTTATGCATGTCTAAAATAATATCGCATCCTCCAATAAACTCGCCCTTAATGTAAAGTTGTGGAATTGTAGGCCAGTTAGTGAAATCTTTAATACCTTGTCTTAGTTCGTCACTTTCCAAAATATTTACATCTTTATAATTTACGTTCATAAAAGAAAGAGTATTTACAACAGCATTCGAAAAACCGCATTGAGGCTGGTTCTTTGTCCCTTTCATGAAGAGAACTACATCGTTTTGATCAACAATGTTTTTTATTTCATCTTGTACATTATCAGTCATGAATGAAGAATTAACTGCTTTTTATAATTATTCAATAATAATTTTGAGCCCTTTAGGTCAAAATTCATTGAACCATTTTGTATGGTGGCCAATTAAGCTTGATAATTCAACCTCTCCAATTGAATTGATTGAGATAGATGTTCCTCCAATTTCTCCAATTCTTTCTATTTTGACAGCACTCTTGCTTGCGTCAACTTCTAGTTGTTCAAGTTTATTTTGTGAGACCTCAACCAGATACCTAGCTTGATCCTCTCCAAAAAAGAATCCGTGAAGAAAATCTTTTGTTATATCAATTTTTATACCTTGCTTACCTGAGATGCACATTTCAGCAATTGCAACAAGAACACCACCTTCACCAACATCATGAACAGATTTTAGTAATTTCTTAGCGACGCAATCTAAAATGAATTTTCCATTTTTTAATTCATCATCCAAATTAATTGACGGGGTACCACCATCTTCTTTATTTTGTATGATTGAGAGATAATGACTATTGCCTAAATGATTATTGCTTTCCCCAATGAGGCATAAAACATTACCCTCATTTTTAAGATCTATTGTCATTGTATTAGATAGATCTCTAATTAGTCCAACTCCACCAATAGCGGGAGTAGGATAAATCCCTTCACCGTTAGTTTCATTATAGAGTGATACATTTCCTGAAATGACAGGGTAATTAAGCTTACTGCAAGCATCTCCCATGCCACGAATGCATTCTACAAATTGTCCCATGATTTCTGGCTTTTCAGGATTTCCAAAATTCATACAATCTGTAATTGCAATTGGTTCAGCTCCGGATGCAACAATATTACGCCAAGTTTCAACAACCGCATGCTTTCCTCCTTCATAGGAATTGTGTCTGCAGTAGGTGGGTGAACAGTCTGTACTGATCGCTATTCCTTTGTTGGTTCCATGCACTCTGATAACAGCTGCATCAGAACCAGGTCGTACAACTGTATCTGCCATAACCATGTGATCATATTGTTCCCATATCCATTTTCTGCTGCATAAATTTGGATGGCTGATCATTTTTAATAAATCGCTTAAGATATCTTTATCTTCAAAATCCTTACTTTCGAAACTAATTAGGGGAGAAGGGTCATTGACAATATAATCTCGCTGATACTCTGGCGCATCCTCTACCAAAATATTAATTGGTATACTTGCCTGCTCTTCACCATCCATATGCAATATTAATTTTTTTGTATCTGTAACTTCACCAATCACTTCAAATTCAAGATCCCATTTTTTAAAAATGCTTCGGGCAAGTTCCTCTTTTTTGGGCTGAATAACCATTAGCATTCTTTCCTGACTTTCTGAAAGCATGAGCTCGTAGGCAGTCATGTTAGCCGCTCGCATAGGAACCTTAGATAAATTTATATCAATCCCTACATTTCCTTTGGATGCCATCTCAATTGATGATGAAGTTAAACCTGCAGCTCCCATATCTTGAATTGCTATAATTGCATCCTCTTTCATAAGTTCTAGACAAGCCTCAAGTAATAGTTTTTCAGTAAAAGGATCGCCTACTTGAACAGTGGGTTTTTTTTCTTCAGAGTCATCATCAAATTCAGCTGATGCCATTGTTGCACCATGAATACCATCTCTACCTGTTTTTGAACCAACATACACTACTGGATTTCCTATTCCTGCAGCCGCTGAATAGAAAATTTTATCTTTTTTTGCGATACCAACTGTCATAGCATTAACCAATATATTGCCGTTATACGATGGATGAAAATTTACTTCACCTCCAACAGTTGGAATTCCAATACAATTTCCGTAACCACCAATACCACCGACAACACCTGAGACTAAATGCTTTGTTTTTGGATGATTGGGATCTCCAAATCGAAGTGCATTCATGTTTGCTACAGGTCTTGCGCCCATAGTAAATACATCTCTCAAAATACCCCCTACACCAGTTGCAGCTCCTTGGTAAGGCTCTAGAAATGAAGGATGATTATGACTTTCCATTTTGAAAACCGCAACATCTCCATCGTCGATATCAATAACACCCGCGTTTTCACCTGGTCCTTGAATAACTCGTTCCCCTGAGGTTGGTAATTTTTTTAGCCAATATTTAGACGATTTATAGGAGCAATGTTCATTCCACATTGCACTAAATATTCCAAGTTCAGTAAGATTGGGTTCACGCCCAAGTCCCTCAACAATTTTTTCAAACTCGTCAAGTTTAAGACCGTGACTTTCTACAAGTGATTTTTCTGTATCAAAATGCCAATTGGATGAAGTCATTAACTTAGAAGACTTTCAAAAATATTTCTTCCATCATCACACCCATGAATGCTTTCAGCTGCTCTTTCGGGGTGGGGCATCATACCTAGTACATTTTTGCTTTTGTTGAACACCCCGGCAATATTATTTATTGATCCATTTGGATTTGAATGGGCATTGATATCTCCATTTTCGTCACAGTATTGGAAGGCAATTTGATCGTTATCTTCTATTTCTTTTATCTGATTACTGTTAGCAAAATAATTTCCCTCGTTGTGAGCTATTGGCATTTTCGAAATAGTGGATTTATTAGTAAATATGGTTTTCGTATTTGTTGGTTTAATTATTATGTCGCGACATATAAAACTTAAACTACTATTTCTCATTAGTGCACCTTGAAGAAGACCACTTTCAATTAGAATTTGAAATCCATTACAAATTCCCATTACCGGCACACCTTTATTTGCATTTTCAATCACACTTTTCATGATAGGTGACGTTGATGCCATCGCGCCACATCGTAAATAATCACCATAAGAAAACCCACCTGGAACAACAATCAAATCTGATTGATTTATTGTCGAGTCTTTATGCCAAACCATTTCAGGCGAAGAGCCAATAATATTTTGAATTGCAACAGCGACATCTCTGTCGCAGTTCGAACCCGGAAAAACAATTACATGTGTCTTCATTTAATTTTCAATTTCTACTGAGTAGTCTTCAATAACTAAGTTAGCCAATAGTTTCTCACACATATCATTACACTGCTTCTCAGCTTCCTCTTTATTGTTACTGTTGATTTCAAGTTCTATGAATTTTCCCTGTCTGACATCATTAACGTTGTCGAATCCGAGAGATTTCAGTGAATTTGCAATAACTGAGCCTTGAGGATCAAGTACATCTTTTTTTAATGTGATATGAATTTTGGCAAGCATTAGACTTTAATGCACGATTCCTAATCTTGAGGCAACCTCCTCATATGCACTTAATAAACTGCCGAGGTTTCTTCTGAACACATCCTTATCAAGTTTCTTATTAGTTTTTTTATCCCATAATCGACAAGAATCAGGACTTATTTCATCAGCTAATACAATTTTTTTGGGGTTCGATGAGAGTCTACCGAATTCAATTTTGAAATCTACAAGTATGATATTTTTTTTAAAAAAAAGATTTCTTAAGTGCTTATTAATTTGAAGAGACATTTTATCTATTTTTTTTAGCTCAGAGTTTGTTGCCCAGCCAAAAGTGATAAGGTGGTCTCTTGAAATCATTGGGTCATCCAAACTGTCTTCTTTGTAATAATATTCTAGTAAAGGTTTTTTAAGCTTTAATCCTTCTTTAATACCTAATTTTTTTGCAATAGAACCAGCTGTTATATTTCTTACAACAAATTCAATCGGAATAATTTCACATTTTTTTATAAGTTGCTCACGGTCATTCAGCTTTTCTTCAAAATGTGTTGGGATACGTTTTGACTTAAGATACTGCATAATGTAAGCAGAAATATGATTATTTAGTACGCCTTTGCCTTTAAAAATTTTATGTTTCTTTTTATTATAGGCTGTAGCATCGTCTTTAAAAATTTGAATGAGTGTGTTTTTTTTAGGCCCTTTAATAATTTTTTTAGCCTTACCTTCATATAAAGTTTTAGATGATCTCATTGCAGGTAATAAAAATATTTGTTAAGATAAGTGCTTAAATTAAATTAAATTCATTCAAAAGTACAAAAAATCATGAAAAAACTTGATGAGAGAAAAAAAGGTTTCGAGGGTAAGTTTGCTCGTGACCAGGAACTAGAGTTTAAAATATTAGCCCGTAGAAATAAGTATTTAGGTGTGTGGGCAGCTGAAAAATTAGGCATATCAGGCCCGGCTGTTGAAGAATATTTTGCAGAGGTTGTAAAATCAGATCTTGAAGAAGACGGGGATATGGATGTTTTCAGAAAGGTTAGAAAGGATTTTGACGATAAAGGTATTTCAATTTCAGACGACGAATTAAGACAAAGTATGGATCAATTTTTACTTCAAGCAAAAGAAGAAATTATTGGTAAAGACAACATATAAGAGTTTTTTATGAAGTATCAGTTTGCCCAAAAAAAGAAAAAATCAATAAAAAAGAAAGTAACCAAAAAAAAGAAGCAAGTTACTAAAAAAAGGATTGTTAAGAAATCAACAAAGAAAAAATCAGTTAATAAAAAGAAAGCTTCTTTAGTGGATATGATTGATCGTTCTAATTATGTCGTATTTTACTATGCAGGAGCTTATGCGCTGATTTTTGGTTTATTTGCAGTCGCAATTTACTATTCAAATTAAATTACTTAAAAACTTTTTTGAAAATATAGTCAGTTCTGCGAGCGGCGTGTTTTAAATCTAAAATTTTTGATATCTCTTTTTTGCTTAGGTATTTTTTTAATTCTTCATCTTTGTTAAGTATTACCTCAAAATCTGTATTCGTTTTCCATACTTCCATTGCATTACGTTGAACTATCTTGTACGCATTTTCTCGCGATAAACCTTTTTGTGTCATTGCCAGCATTAAACCCTCTGACATTGGCAATTTTTTTAATCTATCTAAATTAGTTTTCATATTTTTTGGATATACAACAAGATTTGATATCACATTATTCATTCGTGAAAGTGCAAAGTCGATTATAATATTTGCATCTGGCGCCATTATTCTCTCTACACTTGAATGTGATATGTCTCTTTCATGCCAAAGAGTAATATTTTCTAAAGCAGGAACCGTATAACCTCTAATCAGTCTTGCCAGTCCAGTTAAATTCTCAGTCAGAACTGGATTTCTTTTGTGAGGCATCGCTGATGACCCTTTTTGTCCTTTTGAAAAAAATTCTTCAACTTCTAAAACCTCAGTTCTTTGTAAATGTCTTATCTCAGTAGCTAAACGTTCAATCGAACTTGCAATTACTGCAAGAGTATTAAAATATACTGCGTGACGATCTCTTGGAATTATTTGAGTTGAAATCGTTTCTGCTTTCATGCCCAACTTTTTTGCGACGTACTGTTCAACACGTGGATCAATATTTGCATAATTGCCGACTGCGCCTGAAATCGCGCATATATTTATTTCTTCGATTGCTTTTAAAAAACGCTTATGGTTCCTTTGAAATTCTGCATAAAAAGATGCCATTTTAACTCCAAAAGTTGTGGGTTCCGCATGAATCCCATGACTTCTTCCAATGCAAGGTGTGTTTTTATGTTTTATTGCAATCTTTTTTAATGATTTTAGTAAATTTAATAGTTCCTTCTCAATAATGACTGAGGACTGTTTTAGTTGAACATTAAAAGCCGTATCTAAAATATCTGAAGAAGTTAGACCTTGGTGAAGAAATCTTGCAGGTGGACCCGCGTATTCAGAAATTGTTGTTAAAAAAGCAATTACATCGTGTTTCACTTTTTTTTCAATTTGATCAATTCTCTTTTCATTAATCTTTGCTTTTGATCTAATTTTTTTACTTGTTCCCTTAGGAACAGTTCCTAATTTTTCCATGGCTTCGCAAGCATAGAGTTCAATATCAAGCCATATTTTAAATTTAGAGTTAGAGCTCCAAACGTCAGTCATCTCGGCTCTAGAATAACGAGGGATCATATAAGTATGTTTTTAATCTTTAATTTACGGTTTATCAAGCCCAGCAGGTGATTTTGTAAAAATTTCTACACCATTGTTGGTAATGCCAATACTATGCTCAAATTGTGCTGACAAACTTTTATCTTTTGTAACAGCCGTCCAACCATCACCTAACATTCTAACATCATATTTTCCAAAATTTATCATCGGTTCTACTGTAAAAAACATGCCTGGTTCAATTCTTTCACCTTTACCTTTATCCCCGTAGTGAAGAATGTTTGGAAACTCATGAAAAACTTTTCCTAGTCCATGACCACAAAAATCACGAACAACACTGTAATTTTGTTTTTCTGCATACGTTTGAATTGCACTACCAATATCACCTAATGTTGCATCAGGTTGAGCAGCATTGATGCCTTCATGCATTGCTTGAAAAGTGCAATCAATTAATTTTTGTGCTTTGGCATTTATTTTTCCAACAGGAAACATGCGGCTTGTATCGCCATGCCAGCCATCAACAATTACTGTTACATCGATATTAACAATATCTCCATTTTCTAAAATTCTTGATGAAGGAATTCCATGACATATTACGTGATTAATTGAAGTGCAAACTGATTTAGGATAACCCTTATAAAATAAAGGGGCAATAAGACCTCCATGACGGACTATATAATCAAATGCAATATTATCTAACTCTTCAGTGGAAACACCTGGTTTTACTTTTTCAACAAGAAGATCCAATGTAGATGCTGCAAGATTACCTGCTTTTCGCATCCCTTCAAAATCATCAGAACTATGAATAGTGTTATTCAATTTAATATCTTTATTTTTTTATTAACATTTATACCATTTCTATCAAAAGAACAGTCATAACATATAGGCTCAACACCCATTTTTTTAACCTTCTTAAAAGTATCTGCATATTTAGTATCAATATCTGCAGCGATCTTAAACTTACTGCAATCATCTCTTTGGACTAAGAAAAGCATGACCGCTCTTACAGATTTGGTTGGAAGAGTTGATAGCTCTATTAAATGTTTTAACCCTCTCTCAGTGATCGCATCAGGAAATTCTGCAATTGATTTATCTCTCGATAAAGTAACATTTTTAACTTCTAAATATATTTCTTCATTTTTTTTTTGAACTAAGAAGTCAATTCTAGAATTTTGTCCGTATTTTACTTCTCTTTTAAATGATACAATGTTTCCTAGCTCTGAAATTTTGCCACTACTTATTGCTTCCTCAACAATTCGATTAGCTCGATGAGTATTTACTCCGACCATTGCTCCGTTTGATTGAATTGCCTCTAAAGTAAATTTTAGTTTTCGGTTAGGATCATCTGCTTCTGTTAAATAGACTAGATTATCTTTTTCAAGCAGCCCCATCATAGAGCCTGTATTAGGACAATGAGCTGTGACAATTTTTTTACTATCAAGTTGAACATCTACAAAAAATCTCTTATATCTCTTTATGAATTTACCAGTGAGGAAATTTTTAGAATTTTTTGACATAAGATTATGAAAGCATCATTAATTATTATAGGTAATGAAATTTTATCAGGTCGTACACAAGATAAGAATCTATCATATCTTGCAAATTGGTTGAATGAAATAGGTATTCAATTAACAGAAGTCAGAGTAATTCGTGACGAAGAGGATGTAATTGTTGAGACAGTTAACCATTTAAGAAAAACTTATGACTATGTGTTTACCACCGGCGGTATTGGGCCAACACACGACGACATCACTTCAGAGTCAATTGCTAAAGCATTTTCTGTTGATTTGGAAATAAATCAGGGAGCGCTCTCAATATTAAAAGAGTATTATAAAGATGGAGAGCTCACAGAAGCTCGGATGAAGATGACTAAGATGCCTGTTGGCTCAGAGCTCATTGAAAATCCAGTCAGTAGAGCGCCAGGGTTTAAAATGGACAATGTATTTGTTTTGGCAGGTATCCCAGGAATTATGCAAGGCATGTTGGAAGGAGCTCGTCAATTCCTTAAGAAAGGGGATGTAGTAAAATCTAAATCAGTCGATATTTTTACCCCTGAAAGCAATGTGGCAGAGATACTTACTAACCTTCAGGCAAAATATAGCTCTGTTGAAATAGGCAGTTATCCATTTAGCAAGGAAAATAGATTTGGAACATCAATTGTTATGCGTTCAACGAGCGATGATCAGCTGTCAAAATGTGATACAGAATTGAAGGGATTAGTTAAAAATTATGATACAAAGTATTAATAATTTTTATCCACAAATCTCTAAGTAATTGATTTCATTTATTATTATTATTTTTTTAATATTTACTTAAGAAGGATTCTCAATAATAATTGCCTAATTTTATAAAATTAAGGGGAAAATAAACATGAAAGTATTAATGCTAAATCCCGGAGATCACGTTGCGATTTCGTTTTGGTTGATCTCTATGGCCATGGTTGCCGCTACTGCTTTCTTCTTTCTTGAAAGAGATCGTGTAGCAGCTAAATGGAAAACGTCCCTTACGGTAGCTGGTTTGGTTACTGGTATTGCGGCGTGGCACTACTTCTACATGAGAGGCGTATGGGTTGCTACTGGTGACTCACCAACAGTCCTTCGTTACATTGACTGGTTGATTACTGTGCCTCTACAAATCGTAGAATTCTATGTAATTCTTGCAGCGATGACTGCTGTTGCTTCAAGCCTTTTCTGGAGACTATTAATTGCATCAATTATTATGCTTGTCTTCGGTTACATGGGTGAAACTGGAGCGATGAATGTAACTCTAGCCTTCGTAATAGGTATGGCTGGATGGTTATATATCATCTATGAGGTTTTTGCAGGTGAAGCAAGCAAGGCAAGTGCTGGTAGTGGAAACGCTGCTGGTCAGACTGCATTTAACGCATTGAGATTAATTGTTACAGTAGGATGGGCAATTTATCCAATTGGTTATGCTGTAGGTTACTTCGGTGGCGGCGTTGACGCTGGTTCATTGAACTTAATCTATAACCTTGCAGACTTTGTTAATAAAATTGCATTTGGTATGGCTATTTATGTAGCTGCAGTATCAGACAGCAACTAATTAACTGCAAAGTAAATAATAAAGAAGGGGCCTTCGGGCCCCTTTTTTTTATCCATTGTTAAAGTTCTGGAACTTAATTACACATAGAGTTATAAATCATTGTATTGGCCTCATGGCGGAATTGGTAGACGCAAAGGACTTAAAATCCTTTGGGATTTATTCCCGTCCCGGTTCGAGTCCGGGTGAGGCCACCAAATAATTAGATAATTTTTATCAGTGCTATTACGTATATTTTGGATACAATCATATTTTATGAGAAATTTTAAAACCCATATTTGCTCAATCTTTGTTATCTTTTTGTTTATAGGTATTTCAAGTGCCTCTAATTTAGAAAATAGAGTTACTTCATATTTTAATGGTCTTGCTAATAGCTTAGGCACAAGTGTCTCTTCATTATTAGGAGAAAATAGTAGAGTTAAGTATCTTGATTTAAATTTGGGCGTACAAGAGCATTTTAAGCCAACAATCTCACTAACTAATGTGAATATGATTTCTGAATATG
>OCVP010000227.1_pt1 | contig 26121 bp, 37 predicted proteins | sample 1539171 | NCBI WGS metagenome assembly OCVP01 (sample SAMEA51879418, study PRJEB22527) | metagenome
TTACAGGTGTACCTACAACTTTACCTGTTGGCTTTGGATTCTTAGTAGAATCTACGAGTACATTACATACATATACTTTTCACAGATTAGTACCAAAAGCTACAGAAGTTACAACTGTAGCAGGTAATATAACAAATATAAATGCTGTTGTAAGCAATGCTACTAATATAAATGCAGTTGCTAATAATGCTACTAATATAAATGCAGTTCAAGCTAACGCAACTAATATAAATACTGTAGCTGGTAATAATAGTAATATAACAGCTGTTGCTGGAAACAATAGTAACATTACAAGTGTTGCTAACAATGCGACTAATATTAACGCTGTTCAGTCTAACGCTACAAATATTAATACTGTTGCTGGTAATAATGCTAACGTTACTACGGTTGCTGGTAATAATGCTAATGTAACTACAGTTGCTGGTTCTATTGCTAACGTTAATACAGTAGGTGGTGCGATAGCTAACGTAAACACAACCGCTGGTTCTATAACTAATGTAAACGCAGTTGCTACTAATATAGCAGACGTTAATAATTTTGCTGATAAATACCAAATTGCTTCTAGTAACCCAACAACCAGAGCTGATAGTTCTAGTTTACAAGAAGGTGATTTATATTTTAATAGTACTTCTGATGAACTTAAAGTTTATAATGGTGGTGCTTGGCAAGGTGGTGTAACAGCTACAGGTAACTTTGCAGTCACAACTGGTAATACATTTACTGGTGATAACGTTTATAACGACAACGTAAAGGCTAAGTTTGGTACAGGCAATGATCTAGAAATATTCCATAATGCTAGTGATTCTATAATCAATGATGCTGGTACAGGTAATGTTAAATTACAAACTGGTGGTAATACAAAGCTAGAAATTACTAGCACAGGAGCTACAATTACAGGTAACGTAGCAGTTACAGGTAACGTAGATGGTCGTGACCTAGCTGCTGATGGTACTAAGTTAGATGGTATAACTAGCAATGCTATTGCTGATCTAGTTGAAGATACCTCACCACAACTTGGTGGTAATTTAGATGTACAAAGTAGTGAAATAACAACAAGTACTTCTAACGGAAACATCAAAGTAACACCTAACGGTACAGGTGTCTTTGAGGTACGAGGTGCTGGAGGTAATGATGGTACATTACAATTAAATTGTTCTGCACAAAGTCATGGTGTAAAGATTAAATCACCACCTCATAGTGCTGGGGCAACTTATACATTAACTCTTCCTACTACAGATGGTAATAACCATGAACTTCTCAAAAGTGATGGTAGTGGTAATTTAAGCTGGACTACAGTAGGTACAGATAATCTTGCAAATGCTGCAGTTACAGAAGATAAAATTCAAGGTGCCTCAGTTACAGTAAGTAAAATAGGTAGCAACGCTGTTACTACAGCTAAACTAAATTTAGTATCAACATCTTCCGTACCTAGTCTAGAAGCAAAAGGTGATGGAAGTTCACAAGATGGTTATATACAGCTTAATGACTCACAAAATAATCATTATGTAAAGATTAAAGCACCTCCTAACAGTGCAGCTGCTAACTATACTCTTACACTTCCTACTTCAGATGGTACAAACAACCAAGTTTTAAAAACTGATGGTTCGGGAGTATTAGCTTGGGTAGACCCTGATTCCGGCCCCACAGGACCGACTGGTCCAACTGGACCTACAGGACCGACTGGACCTGCTGGAAATAATGGAAATAACGGACCGACTGGACCGACTGGACCTACAGGGCCGACTGGTCCTACAGGTCCTACAGGAAGCACAGGGCCAGCTTCAAACGTAGCAGGGCCTCCGGGTCCGACTGGGCCTACAGGACCTACAGGACCTACAGGAACAGTTCCTTCTTCTATACCCGGATCAAATATCGTTGGGGCTGTAGCTCATGCAACTGTAGCTGACCAAGCTACCTATAGAAATGGTACTACTTATGGTTTAGTATATTCTTCTAATAATACTGTACATAACCTTGTACATATTAGTAACTATATGCACTTTGGTACTTCTTCTGGTGGATTTGGTGTTTACTATAACGTATCTGATGCAACATTAAAAGAAAATATAACTGATACAACATATGATGCAACTTCAATAATCAAAAATCTAAGATTTGTAGATTTTGATTGGAAAGCAGATAGTGGATTTGATAATAGTAAAAGGGAAACTTGTGGTGTTATTGCACAAGAAGTCGGAACAGTAGACAGTAGCTTTATATTCCAGACTACAGATCCAGAAACTAACGTAGTAGGAAAATCACAAATTGTTCCTTTAAAGTTTATGACTGTATCTGCTAAGGCTATACAAGAGTTAATTACAAGAGTAGAAACCTTAGAAACAAAAGTAGCTGCATTAGAGGCAGGCTAAATGGAGATACCCACCTTACTCTTACCTGATGCTGTTGACTTTCCAAGTTTTGAGTTCGAGCTACCAATAGGAAAAATTCCACAGTATACTCCTTTGGTAGTTCCACCAAGTGATGTAAGAGCTCCAGAAGGAGTTGTACCAAGAACTACAAACAACGCAGCAGCGAGTACTGGTCAAACACCGGCTGGTATTAATCAAGTTAATATACCTGTGGTAAATGTAAAACTGCCAGTACCAGAAAGTGAAATACTTATCACAGCTGGTACTACAGCAGTTATTTCTGTAGCAGCCACCCTTACGGCTACAGCAGCCTTTAAATGGGTCGTTAAGATTCTAAAACCCATATTAAAAACGTTATGGAAGAAAATAAGTGGAAGCAAAAACCGTAAAACCTGACGAACCAAAGAAAGGTTTACTTACAAAATTAAAAGAAAATGTTGATGACCATGATGAACAAATGCAGATCCTCGGTGCAATGGTACGCTTGGGTGTTGTTATTTGGTCAGGATTTATCATCACTTTAAACTATGTCGAGTTGCCTATGGTCAAAAAACCTCTAGGGGCATCATCTGACATTACTTTTGTTGCTTCGATATTTACTGGAGCCTTAGCAACCTTCGGATTGTCTACAGGTAATAGTAATAGCAAGAAAGCAGCAAACACACCAACAACAACTAAACCAAAACAATGAAGAAATGGATTCTTCTCTTAGCTCTGTTGTCACCCGCAGCTGCAAGAGCAAACACAATAACCCCGAACTTTACACAGGGGTCAATGAACTCAACGACAACAACTACCCAAACAGTGAAGGAAGTCATAAAGACACAAAAGTTCGGAACAGCCCTCAAGAGTTGGTCTGGAAGCAATGTCGAGCCTTCTGGAAACATTCTAGCAGCAGATACAACATTCTCCGTCAAAGATGTAACCAAGCCTTGGAACATGGAAACAGTAACAAGAGCCGCCGGTCTAGTAGAGCAAATCGACACAACAATCGACTACACTATAAATACTACTACTACATCCTTATCAGTCTTCTCACAGTAAGTCCTGTTCTAGCAACAGAGACTGAACCAGAAGTCACGAATAACGCCAACCCGGTAGCTGCCGCAACAGGCAATGTTACCAACAGTGCGGTGCAGTTCCAGAATAACGGAGCACCATCACGACAGAACTATGGCAGTGGAATCTCATGTAATGGGGCGACTATGACCTTTTCGCCTTTTTATATGGGAAACCATATCAACCCATATTCTGAAAAAGAAAACATGGAAGGTTTATATCCATCAAGTTATCAACTTAACGAAAACTGGGGTTTTCAAGTTAACTTTATGGTTCCTCTTGATAGGCGAGGCTTAGAGCAATGCAGACGCATAGCTAAAAGACAAGAAGAAAAGATGAGGTTGGATCATGAGCTGGTACGTGCTCTTAAATGTGCCGAGTTACAACAGAAAGGATTTACTTTTAGACCTCAGACACGTGTTGCACATCTATGTTCAGACGTGGTTCCGATTCAAGCGTTGTTACCACCTAAACCAAAAGAAAAGAAATTTAAGTTATTCTAATGAGTACACTATCAGATCAAATCGCAGCACAAGAAGAGGCTGCAAAAAAGAAGCCTAAGAGAAAGGCTGCAAAGCGAGACGAGAACGGACGCTATGTTAAAACTACAATTACTAAAAAATAATGCTAGGAATACTTAAACCAGTCGTATTAGCTTTTTTAAAAAGCGATAAATTCAAATTATTTGTAGTCGAACTACTTGAAAAGCTTGTAGAGCAATCAGACAACGAGCTAGACGATAGAGCACTACAGATTGTCAAAAAAGGATTAGACATTAAATGAACGAAACAAGAGTAATACCAAAGAAAGCGGCGGAAGAAAGTTTTAATGAGTTGCACTACCTTGTGACGGAAGATTTCTTACGTAGAATCAAAAGTGGCGAAGCTACAACTCAAGATCTAAAAGCAGCGTGTGACTGGTTAAAAACCAACGACATCACAGGTGTTGCTCTTGAGGGCAGTCCTTTAGACAGATTAGCTTCAGTGATACCAAAAGTAGATCCATCTTTAGTTAAAACTAGATTATATGGCAAGAACCGGACCTAACCTTAGCCCTAACCCCGGTAGAACAGCTAAGTTCTATCGTAAGAATAAAGAGTCACGTGAAAAACATAGACGTGATAATGCTAAAATAAATGATACGCCAGCTAAAAGAGCGTATCGACGTGACCTAATGAAGATACGTAGAGCACGTAAGCCCGGCAGACAGACTGATATGTCACATAAAGGTGGCAGAATCGTAGCAGAAAGCCGTAAAGCAAACCGAGGTAGAGGCGGAGCGAGAAGAGCTTAATGACACCATTACTACCAAACCCTGATTACTATTTACACAATTTAATAACGATGACAAGTTCAGAATCGAAACGGCTCTGGAGAAGAGCTATCAAAGAGCACTTTAATTGTCAATGCGTTTATTGCGGAGAATTTCATGAATTACACAACCTTACAATCGACCATGTACGCCCCAAATGTAAAGGGGGCACAGATGTTACGACGAATGTTGTACCCTCGTGTCGACGATGCAATCAGGAAAAAGGTAGTAGAGAATGGCAAGACTGGATGAGGTCGACATTCGGTGAAACAGAAAGAGAACAAACTATTTTATCACATATTAGATGAATGAAGAAGAAGGTTCATTAGATCGTAGAAAACGTATCTATCCAGATTATAAAAAGAACCGATATAAGAACAGACCTAAAGTCCAGACTGGTGGTAATACTGGTGAAGAGTTTGTACCAGATAAAACTGAAGATTTTGCACCAGCTCCTGATCGAGATATGCGTACTGGTGAACCTATTTATAACCCTGAGACAGATCAATTTGGTAATCCTTTTGAGATGTCACGTGCAGAGTATCAAATAAATAGAGATAAACTAAATGCAAGTCGAAATTTAGATCTTAATAGAGCTGAAGAACAGAGAGATAGTTTACCAGAAATAACTATGCAAGATATTTCTGAACTAAGTCTTGATGCAAAGATGGCTATGGAAGCTGCTAAAAAAGCACCCGGTGGACCAGTTATAAAAGCTGGAGCTGCCGTAGGTGCTGTAGTTCTTAGAAGAGCGGCTGGTAATCGTATAAAGAACATAATTGAAGATGTTACGTCACCTCTTTACAAAAGATTTGTAGATGAGGCAGATCCATATAGTTTTTTTGGCCGATATCAGACAGGTACTGTGGGTGCTCAAAAAAGAGGCAATCGTAATTGGAGACCTAATCTTAAACAATTTGGATACTTTCCAGATACCAAAGATGCTGTATCTCAGTTTGGTCAGAACACAGTAGATAACTTTATGGAAAGAGCTAGGCTGCATAGAGTTAGTAGAGCTCAACAAGGTAAAAAAGAGTTAATGAAAGATTTTAACGAAACCTTAGAGATAGTTCGTGATGACGGTACAATAGAATTAGGCATGGTTGTTAGACGTAAAAAATATGGTAATAAGTTAGATCTTACAGATTCATCTAATTATCATGTTAGAACTTTGTCCCAAGTTATGGAAGATGTACGTGTTAACACTGGTTGGCTAACTCAGCAGTCAGATAATGTTAAAGCTATGCAAATTGTTAGATCTAAACTAAACCAATTAAAAACACAGTATTCTGACGATTTAGTTTTAGCTAAACTTATGGAGTACGGAGACGAAGCATATCTAGAACATATGGTAGGTAAAGCTCAGTATGGCTGGTTATGGGATATTAAAGAGGCAGATCCTACTAAGTATCCTTGGCTCAAAGCTCCAGAAAGAAATCATGTTGATAATCTACGTCTATTAGTTAGTAACCCTTACAAAAAACTAAAGGATACAACTGAAACAAGAATTAAACCTCTTAATAAACTATTACCTAAAAACAAAAGGTATATTATAAATATAGAAGACCCTATGACTAACCCTTATGCAAAGGAGAATCCACTACATAAGAGTAATCCGGGTAATATAATTATACAAACAGCTAAACCTAGTGATAAGTTTCCTAAAACAATCGGAATTGTAGGTGATTATTTACAAGATTTTTATGGTCCTGACTTTATAAAAAACTATGATGGTAATAAATTACTAACAATCTTTGAACAGTTGTCACCTAAAGATAAAAAGCTTTATAGTTTATACAAACCTAAAACATATACAACTGCTGGAAAAAGAGGTAGTTTTCAAACAGTTGAGTCAGCAGTTAAATATAGAGATCGTGTTCTTAAAGAACGTATAGATTTAATTATAAAAGAACAGAATAAGTTTAGTTCACAAGAAATACAGACCGAAGTGTTTAATGATTTACTGAATTTTTATGAGTTATTTGCTGGTAAAGCTAACTTTGTAAGACGACCTCAGTATGTATCAGATATGATGCAGAAAAATGCTGTAAAAGATATCAAGTTTCCGTTTTCTAAACAAAAGTTTGATGAGTTTTATCGTCAAAAACGTAAAGCAATACAAGATCTAGCTTTAAGTGTACATAACTATGAAAAAGGACTTACACCTAGAATGACTAAAAAAGATTATGATAGTCTTTGGAAACAGCTTACTTCAATCAGTGCTATGGATTATAATTTTAAAGCTGATGTAAATGATTTTACAAATAGACTTATACAGATAACAGCTAAATATGAATGAGAATCAAATAATAAATAGTTTAAAACAAGACTTCAAGCTTTTCCTACAAGCACTGTGGGAAGAGCTAGGTCTGCCATCACCTACGAGGGCACAATATGCTATTGCAGATTACTTGCAGAATGGTCCCAAGCGACTACAGATACAGGCGTTTCGGGGAGTTGGTAAGAGCTGGATTACTGGTGCTTTTGTTCTATGGACTTTATTTAATGACCCCGAAAGAAAGATCATGATTATCTCTGCGTCAAAAGAACGTGCAGATAACATGTCTATCTTTTTACAGAAACTTATTATAGACACACCGTGGTTAACATATTTACAACCTAGATCAGATGAGAGCAGATGGTCTCGTATATCTTTCGATGTAAACTGTACACCACACCAAGCACCCTCTGTTAAGTCAGTGGGTATTACCGGACAGCTTACAGGATCTCGTGCAGATTTAATTGTACTAGATGACGTAGAAGTACCGGGAAACAGTATGACGGAGTTAATGCGTGAAAAATTACTTCAACTTTGCACCGAAGCTGAATCCATCCTTACGCCGAAAGACGATAGCCGTATTATGTATCTCGGGACTCCTCAGACTACTTTTACTGTTTATCGTAAGCTGGCAGAGCGGAATTATAAACCATTGGTTTGGCCCAGCCGATACCCAAGACGTAAAAAGCTCAGTCAGTACGAAGGACTCCTAGCACCACAGATCCAAGAAGATCTAGATATGGGTGCAGGGGAATGGGAAGTTACAGATCCAGATAGATTTAGTGAAGAAGACCTCATAGAACGTGAAGCATCTATGGGTCGTAGCAACTACATGCTTCAGTTCCAACTTGATACAAGCTTGTCAGATGCAGAAAAGTTCCCTCTTAAAATGGCTGACCTTGTGGTTACTAGCGTCAATCCTACTACTGCTCCTGATAACGTGGTCTGGTGTTCAGATCCAGCAAATGTCATCAAGGATGCACCCACTGTTGGTCTACCGGGAGACTACTTCTATAGCCCAATGCAGTTGCAAGGAGAGTGGGGACCTTACGCTGAGACAATATGTAGTGTAGACCCCTCTGGAAGAGGCTCAGACGAGACCGCAGCAGCCTTTATTAGTCAACGTAATGGCTTTCTATACTTGCACCAGATGCGAGCGTACATGGATGGCTATAGCGACAAAACACTACTAGACATCTTGAGAGGATGTAAGAAGTATAATGTAACTAAACTTGTAATTGAAACAAACTTTGGAGATGGTATAGTAAGTGAACTATTTAAAAAACATATTAAGCAAACGGGGCAGTATATCGATATCGAGGAAATACGTGCCAATGTTCGGAAAGAAGACAGAATCATTGATGCTCTTGAACCTATCCTTAACCAGCATCGCCTTGTTGTTGATCGTTCTGTTATCGACTGGGACTATAGGTCGAATAAAGACAGTGCACCTGAGAGTAGGCTCCTCTATATGCTCTTTTACCAGATGAGTCGGATGTGTCGAGAGAAAGGAGCTGTCAAACATGATGACAGACTTGACTGTCTCGCACAAGGTGTTAAGTATTTTACAGATGCTATGTCCATTAACGCTATTGATGCTATTAAAATGCGTCGACGTGATGAATGGAACAGTCTACTACAAGATTTCTTAACAAGTCCTACTCGATCAGCAAATCATTTGGTCTTAGGTATGAATAAAGAACAAAGAGATGAAGCAAATGGTCAAGATGGCGACGGAAACACTCCAACATGGGTATAAAAACCGATCCCTCACGTATATAGGGAACGAGAAGGGTGGACTCGCCCCTATGGAGGAGACTCACATCTCCTCCTACACTATTACTGGTTATCATATGATTTGATAACTCTTAATACACCTAATACTCACACATAAACATGAAATACATTGCAGATATACGTAAAATACGGGCTGCACTGAAGATAAACAGATGGCCTCTGATAGATTACGTAAAACAAGCCGAAGAAGAGCAAGAAAACCGCATAAATAGGCTCTACCCTAAAAAATAACGCAAATTTCTCAAGCCTATTAGCGTTCTCGCCGGGACGCACGTACCCCCAGTGGGTATTTATAATACAGAATAATACTGATTTGTACTGATTATTAACAGCGACAACTGTAATTTGCAAGTAATAGTGTTGCTATCTGTATGCGATTTAAATTAATTATATTCACAGTCACGCAAGATATAAACAATTAACAATAGACAATGCAGTCATAGACAGAAGAGTACAGAGTAATCATGTGTATCATGTGAGAATGCTAAAGTATCATGACAATCTCAGGTTGATACTGCTATAATAGTGGTATAAGACAAAAGGAGTTATTAAATGACAGACATCAAGACAACAATTAAGACAGCATTTGGAAGATCTTTACATTATGTTGACGATCCAGTCTATGCTGACGCACTCGCTAGACTCACTGGTAAGAAAACACTTAACGATCTAGATATTATTAATTTACAAATGTTAGGTCTAAATGTTAACGGTGCTAATCACATTGCACAACTAGAGTTAGCTGTTTAGTTAATTATATATAAGGAGTATATTATGAATCATTCACGTTTTAAATTCTATAAACATTCAACACAATATTATAAATCATTGTATAATACTATTAACGAATTAGAAGAATTAGATGTAACACCTTGTATAACACAATATCCATCTACAATTAATTATAATCGTAAATCTAAATTTATTAAGGCTAATAGTAATACAAATAAGATGCATAAAAAGATATAATTATTTCAATTTATTAAATATTTATTGTCTAATTTATTTTAAATTGCTATAATAATAATGTAGACTTCTATTATATATTTATATGTTATTATTATTACTTACTAATTTATTATGTTTATTATTATTTATACCACAAGATTTTATTAATTTGTATTCTTATCAACAATTAGTTTATTCACAATCATATTCACAATCAGCAAGGACGCACACATTATGACACAGACAACAGCAGACAGACGCCTTGACGTACGCAAATCAGGGACGTATGATGTCTATATTGAGATAGATATAGACTGTCAAGAGCTCCTTGACGCATGTGGTCTTGAGTACATAGAAAGCGAGGACGACATGAGTCAGAACGAGGTGCAGCTTATCTTGACACCTGACGAGTACAAAGAAGTATTTAACTTTAGTGTTGCTGATAATTACTGGAACGAGACAGCATTAGGTGCTGCACTACTCAACCACGAACTCAGCGAGTACGTAACCAAAGTTACAGTTTACAAACCATCAGGAGACGTTATTACATTCAGTTAATTATGCTACACCACCTTACACTAGGACGTAACAAGCCAGACGGCGGTTATGTCACAGACCTCGACTGGCAGATGTACTGTCAAGAGGTACTCGATGCTAACTTTGACGGGTATACTATTACAGACGCAGTGGGAACATGGAAGTCTGACTTAGAAGATACCAAGATAGTTATTATCAATACTACCAACCAAGACAAGGTAGAAGATGTCGCTTACTTATACAAGGACATGTTTGACCAAGAAGCTGTAGGTCATTTTACAACATCACCAATGGAGTTTATTTAATTATGCAATGGTCACAGAAATACTTTCACGGACTTACACCAATGCAACACGCTGTTAACAACACGTGGTTTGAGACTATGTTTGAGTTAGCATTGAAAGATGACGGTATACTATACGTACCAGTACTTAACAAATACTTCAACAAGCAAGGACATGAAATGTACACAGTAATACAAGGAGGAAAGAAGTAATGCCATTTAACACATACATTGACGACAAAGCTATGATTCCAGTACTATTAGCATATGACTGGATGATATCTAAGGACACATGGACAGATTGTCCTTACAGTACATATGTTTCATTGAAGAAACAAAATTACCATAACGGTAACGCAATACCATACTTAGCAGGGGAGATGACATAATGCCACACATATACATACCTGAGATCTTTGTAACTCAGGACGAGTACGATATGATACAGGACAATCAAGTACCTATCGACGCATTTGTAGCTAACAAGATTCGAGACGATGAGATGTTTGTCTACATACAAGAAACAGATTGTACATACAAACGTGCACAGAACTATACATGGAGTGACGAGTTGTATGCAAGAAGAATCCCAAATGATTTTTCTGAGAATCCTGACAAATCATCGACAATCTGCGATATTTAGTTTATAATAAGGACATGAATATCTTTGTTACCGACAGCTGCCCAATACAGTCAGCTCGCAACCTACCCGACAAGCACATAGTCAAGATGCCACTCGAGACTTGCCAGATGCTTGCTATTATATATAGTGATTGGTATTACGGCGTCGGCAAACTATACAAATCAGACGGCTACGCTTATCGTACATCACACGGTGCGTTTCGCAACCATCCATGTACACAGTGGGCTGCCGCCAACCAATACAATCTAGCATGGCTTATCGTACACGGTTTTGCACTATGCACCGAGTACACCGAACGCTATGGCAAAGTACATACTTGCTATGACGTACTACTACAAGCTGCTGACATTTACAACGACTGTTTCGACGAATCATGGTCGACAGCATACTTCAAGGTCACAGACTTTACTCGTGCCATGCCAGAATCTATCAAGTTCGACACATCTATCGACACTATCACTGCATACAAGCAGTACCTTAACACCAAGCCGTGGTTAGCTACCAACTATCTACGCATACCATCACGTAAACCATCATTTATTATTACCACCATGACACAATCCAAACCAGTATATGACTTCTCTACTACACCAGAGCAGAGAGCAGCAGAACAAGCCAAGCAAGACGCAGCTATTGCAGCAGCACAGGTTGCAGCATTAGAAAAGTCTATCAATGACGCACCAGCTGTTAGAACAGTTAAAGCAAAAGCTAGTGGTCTGGTACCAGCCAAGAAAGCTGCACCAAAAGCCAAAGGTAAGGCAGGCAGAATCGTAGGTATCTCAGCAGATGAGAACAAGTACATCCAGCAAGTATTACAAATGATTGCAGATGACTCAGAATTAGGTGCAAGCAACCCTAACTATGTTAAAATACAAGCAAGATATAACAAGTAATCATGCAAGACTATTTTGACGAGATACATAAAGCTCTCAAAGAGTTTCACGACTGGGACGCTAAGAAAAGCTCCCAACAAAAACCACTATACATGTTGATAAAGGTCGATGTCGATAAAGATATAGTGACCAATCAGGACAAGGCGGAAGCCTATGCCGAGAACCATTGCAACTCACTCGAGTACGCACTGTGTGACTGGTATTATCCTGATGATGTACAGTATCCATACATTGCAAAATGATTTGGAAGATATGGAAGTATGCACTTGGCAGCTTTGCAGATGACAAGACACGTGACTATGATAATATCGTAGCTATCGTGCGTACTGTTATACTACTGACATACCTGACTACAAACACATTTATTATCAGCGGTGTAATCCGCCATTGGAACTATGACAACACCAAACTGGCAGCACCACAGCAAGAAGCTGCCCAAGTACAAGAAAAAGCCACGCATGATACAGGCTGCCAAAGCCCGTACCAAAGTGCTTATCAATAAACTACGTTCACAATCACCACCACCACCATGACTTTATACCGTTACTACTGCTGCGACACCGCAGATGGCAGACACTTTTGCCTGATGGCATCAGACGACATGGAGGCTGCATTCAGAGCAGACGCTATGGCGAAAGAGTGGTACAACACCACACTCAAGGACGTATACCTTGACAAACATGAAAACCCTAACAGACGATATAGACCTTATGACAAAGAAATACTTTCCCAACAACTGGAATAGACTTGTTAAAGTCCCAGATAGTGCCTTCGAGTCACTTGACTACGAAGCGTTTATGGATTGGAAGATGCACGGCTGGGAGATACTAGGTTCCCATAATTGTATTATTCGCACCATTGACTGCGAGACTGGTAAAGTTCGTGAGTACGTCTATCAACGTAGGTCTGCTGCTCACAAAAAGATGATGAAACTTCTTCACGAGCAAAAGCATGAGATACTTATATGTACACATGACAATATACAACACTTAAAACCAGAAAAATACATTACACAACACGATGAAGACCACTTCTATCCCCAGTAGTGATATCTACACATATCATAAACAAGCATTAGACATGCTAAAACCAGAACACCCTCATTATGATGAGATAAAAAAGCACCTACTCTCACAAATACAAGATGAACTATCGGACAGATATAACACAAAACCAAATAGAGCAGCAGATCCTGTTAGAAAGATCACAGATTTCTCAGGGACTCAAGAGACTGCGTGACCAGACACTTAAGTTAGAACAGCAGAACTATGCCTCAGCTAGCGTATATGGTATAGCCTCGTTACAAACATTGCTACCTTTGGTTGTTGATAAGATAGTTACAACAAATAACAAGATCCATCAAGGCAAATACGGTGCAGCCTTCAAGGACATACACATATATTTAGCTACACTTGAGCCACTTGCCGCAGCAGGTATAGCATGCAAGATCACATTTGATAAAGTCTTTGGTTACAAAGAGGGTTGTAACATTGCAACAAATGTATGCGAAGCTATCGGCAGAGCTATCGAGGATGAGTGTCAGATGAGGCACTACGAATTACACGCACCAGCGTTACTTGCTACACTCAAGGAAGACTATTGGCACAAAGCTATCGGTACACAGCAGAAACTTACTGTTATCAAGACGTTGATGAACAGATACAAAGTAACTCCATGGTCACATTGGAGTAGAGCTATACGTATCAAGCTAGGAGCATGGTTGCTTGACTGTATTATGCAAGCAAGCGGTTGGTTTTACAAGCAGCGTATGCGTACAGGCCGTAAGACTACGGTATACATAGCACCGACAGCTGAGTTCATGGACATCAAGGACGAAGTTATGGCAAATGCAGAGATTTTTAGCCCTCTTGCATGGCCGATGTTGATACCTCCAAAAGACTGGGATAACTTCTCAGCAGGTGGTTATATGTTAAATGAGCTAATGCAAGGCCATGACTTAGTTAGAAGGGGCGATCCCTCCCGTATACAGGGGGAAATACCTATAGCTTTTCTCAACAAAATACAACAGGTAAAATATCGGTTAAACCCGTTCATAGTTAATACTGCTATGCTGTTAGAGGAAAGAGGTATTAGTGTAGGTAAGTTTCTTCCTATTATAGACTACGACCTACCTCCCAAGCCAGTCGACATAGCCGAGAATAAAGAGGCTCGTAAGAAGTATAGACGAGAGGCAGCTGAGGTGATGAATAAGAGAGCAGCAGAGTTCAAGAGATCCTGCCGCACACGCATGACCATGGAAGCAGTACGTAAATTCAAGGATGTAGACTTCTATATACCTTGGTCGTTTGACTACCGTGGTCGTGCCTATCCTATTCCCGCATTTCTCACACCACAAGACACTGACTTTGGAAAAAGTTTATTGCAGTTTTCAGATGCAGCTGTTGTCGAGACAGCTGATGTAGAGAAATGGTTAGCTTTTCAAGTAGCTACATGCTATGGTCTCGATAAGTCTACCATGCAAGAGAGGCTTGAGTGGACACGTAGTAATGTGTCATTGATAGCCGCTGTTGCGACAAACCCTATCGCACTTCGTTCCGAGTGGGAGGTAGCAGAAGAACCTTGGCAATTCTTAGCTGCATGCGATGAATACTACCATGTGTGTTGTAAGCAAGATAGACCTACAACATCATTACCCGTGGCAACCGACGCTACATGCTCAGGCTTGCAGATACTTGCAGGTCTGGCTCGGGATAAGTCCACAGCCAAGCTAGTCAATGTTATACCCTCTACTAGACCACAAGATGCGTACGCTGAAGTGGCAAAGAAGTCATTAGACTTAGGGATTCCAACTAGCGTGCATCATGTGTGGGATAGAAAGTGTGTCAAACGCACGGTCATGACCATCCCATACAATGCCAAACCATTCTCTAACAGATCCTACATCAAGGATGCACTGAAGGAGAAAGGTATAGAGGTCGATAAAGACCAGCTCACCTCCATTGTCAACACTGTACGACAAGCTATGCACATTATTGTGCCCGGCCCGATGTCAGTTATGAAATGGATAGAGACTGAGGTGTCTAAATCTATCAAGCGTGGAGCAGATCACGTTGAATGGATCACACCATCAGGTTTCGTTGTAAAGCAACGTATTATGAAGAAGAAAGTAGAGCGTCTAGACCTACAACTTCTTGGCAGATGTCAACTTAGTGTAGCTACAGATGAGACAAACGACGTCGATCTCAGTAGACACAAGGCAGCCACTGCACCAAACCTCATTCACAGTCTCGATGCAAGTTTGCTACACCTAGCTGTGCGTAGCTTCGATCAGCCAATCGCACTAATCCATGACAGTGTGTTAAGCAGAGCTTGCGATATGGATAAACTATCTGCTATAATAAGGGAGACATACATGATTCTCTTTGCAGAACATGACTATCTCACAGACTTTGCATCACAAATAGATGCAGAGACAGAGCCACCTATCATTGGTGACTTACAACCAGAAACGGTTATAGAATCCACTTATTTTTTCTGTTAACTATGACAATAGACATTTATAAAGAGGCTTTCTATTCACCTAGTTCTTTTTTTAGTAGTTTCTTTGCACCAACAGAGATCTACGTCGTGGCAAAAGAGGACATAGAGAAGGCTAAACATGAACAATACCACGCACAACTCAAAGCAATCAACGAAAGGATTGACTACTTAACAATACAAAAGACTGACATCCAGTCTAAGATTGACGCATACCACAAGGAGAACAAAACTGATGCCTAAAAACGTCCACGTGACTGACGAGATTAAACTAGAAGGCTTCCAAGCCATACTTGAACCCGGCAAGTTCGGTTACTCACTCGCTGCTGTTGTAGATGAGAAAGTAATTGACAAGCTAGAGACTGAAAGAGCTGAAGTCCTTAGATGGGCTGAGTCAAAGCTCAAGAACCCTAAGAGAGCTACACTTAAACCAACACCTTGGGAAGAGGTAGCTGAAGGTAAATACAAAATTAAGTTCTCATGGGGAGAGGACAAGAGACCCGGCGTAGTCGACACCGAGGGAACACCCGTCACTGATAAGAAGACACCACTTTATGGAGGATCTACAGTTAAGCTTGGTTTCTTTCAGAAGCCATATATACTCAGGGATGGAGTTACCTATGGAAGTTCTCTTAAACTACTTGGTGTACAAGTTGTTGCTGTAGGAGAGGGTGCTGCTGTAGACACAGATAGCATGGATGAAGATGCCGTTGCCGACATGTTCGGTACAACTGACGGCTTCAAAACATCAGCCCCAGCACCAGTAACTGCACCAGTACCTGATGACGAAGAAGAAGAAGACTTTTAGGTCTAAATTAGAAGAGAGCGTCGCAGATGTTCTCGACAAAGTTGGTGCTAAGTATGAGTATGAGACTAGCAAGGTAGCATACACCATACAGCATCATTACAATCCTGATTTTGTCTTAGTCAATGGCGTAATGCTTGAGACTAAAGGCTATTGGGATTCAGAAGACAGACGTAAGATCAAGGCGGTCATGCGAGACAATCCTGACTTGGACTTACGAATGGTATTTCAAGCTCCATTCAACAAGATCAGCAAGAAATCCAAAACTACTTATGCCCAGTGGTGTGAGAAGCATGGCATCAAATGGGCAGCAGCACACGCAATCCCCATAGATTGGTTAATATAATGAATGAAAGCGAATTTGTGGCACACGAACCCTGTCCTAACTGTGGTTCATCAGATGCTAACTCAGTTTACTCTGATGGTCACAAGTTCTGTTTCGTGTGTCAGACATACACCCCTGCGGAAGGGGACACACCCATACACACAATGAATAATGAACGAGTACAATTCCTCGGATCAGCTGAACAGCTGCATAAACGAAAGATCAGTGAATCCACCAACGCATTCTACCGAATCTACAGATACGGAAACACTCTCCGCTTCCCATATTATAATGAGAGCGGCCAAGTTGTTGGATTCAAAATTAAATCAAAAAAGAAAGACTTTCATTACGAAGGTGGAAAAACAGATCAGCTCTTTGGACAGCATCTTTTCCCCACCAACGGAAAGCGAATAGTAATTACAGAAGGAGAACTTGATGCCGCCAGTTGTTACGAGGTTATGTCAGGTTGGCCGATGGTCAGCTTACCTCATGGTGCGGCTTCAGCCAAAAAAGACCTCCAAAAAGCAATCCCATTCTTACAGGGATACCAAGAGATCGTCCTCTTCTTCGACAACGATGAAGCAGGGCGTGAGGCCACTGAACTTGCCTCGGGAATACTCCCATCTGGCAGAGTCAAAGTTGCCCGTCTCGAGAATTATAAAGATGCTTCAGATGCTCTCCAAGCTGGGGATTCTGACAGTATCAGAAAAGCCATCTGGGACGCAAAGCCATACAGACCAGACGGAATCATAGATGGTAAGAACTTATTAGATGTTGTTACCGAGCCAACCAAAGCATGTGACCATAAGTATCCATACGAGGGTATGAATGAGAAGCTGCATGGTATCAGGTATGGCGAACTCATTACGATCACAGCCGGTACAGGCAGTGGTAAGACTTCATTTGTTAGAGACTTAGCTACTCATCTTTGTAAGCAAGGTGAGACAGTTGGTATTCTAGAGCTGGAGTCAAACACAAAGCGTACAGCACTTGGCTTGATGTCAGCTGCTGTAGGCAAAGCACTCCACATCGGAGAACACGAAGAAACAGAACTCAAGGAGGCATTTGATGCTACGCTCGCTAATTGGAACGTTTTTCTTTTTGATGGCTTTGGTAGCTTTGACCCAGATGTTATTTACAACAGGATCGAATACCTTGCCAGTGGACTGGAATGTCGTATTATATTCCTAGACCACCTCAGTATATTGCTATCAGGACTTGATGGTGATGAAAGAAGAATGATAGATTCCACCATGACTAGACTACGTAGTTTAGTAGAACGTACAGGTATCACATTATTTTTAGTATCACATTTAAGGAGGTCAAACAGTGACAGTAATTCGCACGAGGAGGGAGGACGTGTATCCCTCGGACAACTACGAGGCTCTCATTCGATCTCTCAAATCAGCGATAGCGTCATCGCTCTGGAGAGAGACCAACAAAGCGAAGATAGCAACAACACAACAACTTTGCGAGTTCTTAAAAACCGTTACTCAGGAGAGGTTGGAGTCGCTACAAGATTAACCTATGACCTAGCGTCATGTAAATTTTACGAGGACAATGAAACTGAGACAACACCAATTTTCGACGCAAGTGCAGACTTCTGAGTTGAAAAAACCTAACCCACCTACAAAAAAAGACATTGCAAAAGCCAGATTTAAAGACAAAACCTACCACGCTCCTGTTCGATCTGGAGACAACACCTCTAAATCAAAAGGATGTTGAGTTGCACTGCTTGGTCACACTTGACTATGAGACAGGTGAGACTACCAGATACAATGACACAGGATCAGGACAACCGATCAGCCGAGGTGTTACGTATCTCATGGAGGCTGACACAATAATCGGACACAACATCATTGGCTTTGATATACCAATGATAAAGAAAGTATACCCATTCTTTAAACCGAAGGGTAGAATTATAGATACACTTATACTATCAAGGCTATACCATGCTGACATGCTGAATACAGACAGAAACGCACAGTATAAAGGTATGCCTACCAAACTGTATGGTCGCCACTCTTTAGAATCATACGGCTACAGGTTGGGAGAATACAAGGGGAACTTTGGAGAGACTTCCGACTGGCTAGAATGGTCAAAGGAGATGGAGGACTATTGCGAACAAGACGTTATTGTTACAAATAAACTATGCCAACATTTCCAACCCTACCTGACTGGGTTCAACTAGAACACCAAGTCGCACACATATTACAACGACAAGAAGAACATGGATGGTATTTCGACCAACGAGCAGCCTACGAACTCGAATCAACTCTCAGAAGAGAGATGGAAGAAGCTACAGAAGTATTACGCAGAAAATACGGGTTCGTTGCTGGAGCAGTGTTTACACCTAAGCGAAATAACAGGACACAAGGGTACGTACAAGGATGCCCATTTACAAAACTTAAACAACTTAACCCCACCTCACGAGACCACATAGCATGGATACTGAAGACCCACGAGAACTGGACACCAAGCCAACTGACTGCCACAGGCAAGCCGGTCGTAGACGAGACAGTATTGAAAGATATTGGGTCGGAGACAGCCCTCTTGTTTCTGAAATGTCTCGATATTACCAAGAAATTGGGGATGATCTCGGAAGGCGTGAACGCATGGCAGAAGCTTGTTACGACGTGTAACAGGATACACCACCATTGTTCCGTCGCAACTAACACATTTCGATGTGCACACAGAAAACCAAACCTCGCACAAGTACCAAGTGATGAAAGATTTAGAAAACTATTTCAAGCTACACCTACTAAAGTTCTGGTCTCTGCCGATCTTAGTGGTATTGAGCTACGGATGCTCGCGCACTACCTCGCCAGATACGATAAAGGACGTTATGCTCGAATCCTTACAACAGGAGATATACACCAAACCAATGCAGAAAGGATCGGAATTACTAGAAGACAAGTTAAAACAGTTACCTATGCCTTCCTCTACGGGGCTGGGAATATCAAATTAGGGAGGAGTTTTGATAAGTTACTACCCGAAGAAGCCGCTGCACGAAAGGGAGCGGATATACGTAAGGCTTATGTGGATGCCATTCCGGGTCTTGCGGAGCTGCTACAGGCTTGTCAGAAGTGTAGTCAGAGAGGTTATGCAAACGCCATCGACGGTCGTCGTATCGGCGTTGACAAAGGGCATAAGTTTCTCAATTACCTCTTACAGGGATCAGCAGCGACGATCGCCAAAAGATGGATGGTCATTATAGACCAGTGCATGCCAGAAGATGCACACCAGCTGTCGTTCATACATGACGAACTGAACTATGAATGTTACAGGCGTGATTGTGAACAACTAGCAAAATGGCTTGAGCTTGCAGCCAAATTAGCAGGCGAACACTATCACCTAAGATGCCCTATCGCCGCTGAAGCTAAGATTGGACAAACTTGGGCTGACGTACATTAAACCACCATGAATTTATTAATAGATGCAGACTTCATAGTATATAAATGCTGTGCAGCCTGTGAAACAGAGATAGACTATGGAGAGGACGTTATATTTGTTACATCTAACTTTAGTGATGCTTATAATGCAGTCAAGAAAGAAGTAGAAAAGATAAAATCAGCGTTCGGAGGATTTGCCTCTCCAATACTGTTTTTTAGTGACTCTAAAAATTTTAGGAAAAAAATTTACCCAGAATATAAAGGTCATCGAAACAGAAAAAAGCCCTGTGGCTACAAAAGAGTTATACGTAACTTACGCATAGAATATAATGTAATTATTATGCCAGAGTTGGAAGCAGATGATGCCATGGGTATCTATGCTACACAACACCCCGGCAATGTTATTGTATCTCCTGATAAAGATATGAAACAAATTGCTGGTAAATTATATGACCTCGAAACCTCTAAAGATATCACCGCTGAAGAAGGTGCTAAATGGCATCTCATTCAGACACTAGCAGGCGATCAGACTGATGGCTACAGTGGTGTCCCGGGTATCGGAGTCAAACGAGCTGAGACATTGTTCAACAAAGAAGGATACAGCTGGTCAACAGTTGTAAAAGCCTTTGAAGATAAAGGGTTGACAGAAACAGATGCCCTCACTAATGCAAGGCTAGCTAGAATACTTACCATAGATGACTATGATACCAAACGACAAGAACCGAAACTCTGGACCCCAGAATCCACTTATGAAGTTAACAGTGGAACAGGACTTCAAGATGAGAGTGATTGAAGATAACTTACGTAAAAATTATGACAAGAAGGAGGACGTTGTGACCGTCTTCCTTGCATTGCAAAGACAGAACTTTGCATTAACTAATTCACTAAAACATTTAATAGAAAACAGTATTATTTTTTAGAATGCCAGAACTAATCTCCCGCACTGGACGGGTTCAGTCTTGGATAGATGATCCTACATCAAGACTACCCGTATCATGCACGACCTTCGTTGTTGAAGACAGCATGGAAGGTCCAAACGGCATCGAAGCTAGCTGGAGGTTCGCAAGTCATGCACTAAGATTTGGTGCAGGCTGTGCAATCCACCTGTCTAAGCTCAGACCAGCCGGACATACAAATGACAAAGGACTTGTGGCTACTGGCCCAGTCAGCTTTGGCAAAATATATTCAGCACTAAATGAAACCTTGAGAAGAGGTGGTGCTTACAAGAACGGTGCTATAGTTTTGCACCTTGACTTATCACACCCAGATGTGGTAGACTTTATAACAGCAACAAGATCTGAGTTACCTTGGGTTAAAAGATGTGTCGACATTGATGATGAGATGTGGGCATTTGCAGATCAAGATACAAAGGACGCACTAATCTATGGAATCAAATCAGGAGACGTCTGGCTCAACAAAATCAGACACAGCCCTACCGGGGAGCGTATCTATGGCAACGTCTGCCTTGAAGTATACCTGCCCTCACGTGGAACTTGCTTGTTACAGCATGTCAATCTCGGTGCCTGTACACTCGACAACCTACAAGAGGCTTTCGTATCAGGCATGTCCGAGTTGTGTGATCTCCATGGCCGGACAGGTGTTGGAGAATCTGGAGAATACCTTACCCCAGAAGTCGACAGACAAGTTGGGCTTGGAGTGCTCGGTCTTGCCAACTTCCTCAGACGTTACAACATCAGCTACGAAGACTTCGGACACGCACTCAGGCTTATCAACCTCGGACATAGTGCAGCCAACGAAGCCGGTTGTGCGGCTGCTGCGTTGGACAGAGCGATTTTTGAAGCCTCGCAAATAGCAAGAGAAAATAATATGGTAAGGGCGTTCGCTATTGCACCCACTGCCAGTTGCAGCTATCGCAGTAGAGACCTAGACGGCTTTACATGCACACCTGAGATAGCACCACCAATAGCAAGGATGGTTGACAGAGACTCCGGCGAGTTCGGAGTAGAAAGAGTCAACTATGGCGACGTTGAGATAGCAAGTGAAGTAGGATGGGACGCATACAAGCGTGTAGCAGACGAAATCATGACGATGCTCGATAGGACAGGATTGCTTCATGGCTACAGCTTCAACAGCTGGAGTGATGTAGTTATATACAATGAAGCATTTATAGAGGAGTGGCTAGGAAGCTCACAAACCTCTTTATACTATTCTCTTCAAGTTATGGGCGATGTACAGGACAAGTCTGATGCTTATGCAGCACTAGCAGATACTGACATTGACAGTTACTTGGATAACATACTAAATGAAAACAAAATCGAATGTGACTGCCAACAATGAACACCCACTTCCCCAGCAGAACTTTATATAGACACAATTCACAGCTATCACAACCAATATTAGATGAAATGTTAAGACTTTGTAAGAGCTTGCCATATCACGCAAGTCTTACTGAAGGAAACGATAAACCTGTTGACAAGAGAGCGTCTCAACAGTGTTGGTTGCGTTATGATTCATGGATTGGAGGTATATTACATAACATATTAATCAGTGCTAACAACGCATACTTTCACTACGACCTAAATCATTTTGACTCTGAGATACAAGTTACTAAGTATGAACCCGGTCAATTTTATGAATGGCATGTAGATCAGTTAAAAGCTGACAACCTAATGAAAAGAAAGTTATCAATATCGTTAGTGCTGAATAATGATTTTACTGGAGGAGATTTACAGCTGCTTGAAACTGACTCATTGTATAATGAGACAGCGACTACAGTACAATTAAGTGCTGGTGATGCTGCTGTATTCCCATCGTGGGTAGTACACCGTGTAACCCCCGTCACGTCTGGAACAAGATACAGCCTTGTTGCTTGGATGAACGGCCCACAATTTAAATAATCATGAACCCCTACATAAAATTAAAAAATAGAAAAAGAACATGGACTCCGGTCCAACCTACAAAAGGAGTATTAAAAGAAGGTGCTGAAGAAACCATCAAGCGTGCACTCGCAATACGTCATATGGAGCTACCAGTTGGAGAATTTATTTCTCAGGGACTGGAGAAAGAAGTCCCGGAAACAGCGAGGACACTTCTTGAGTCAAACGTACAAGACGAGATTAAACATGATCTCGCTTTGGGCTTCATTGTTGACGCCCATGGTGCTGATCTACAATCCGAACTGGAAGCAAAGAGGTTAAGAGATGCTTGGATTGCACACCCTGACCATACTATCACAAAGGCACTCGTTGCAGAGCGAGCTATATTCTTTGTTCTACTTCCTATGTTTCGCTTTCTTGGTGACGCTGCTCTCAGAACAGTATCAGCTGATATATCCAGAGATGAACAGATACACGTTGCGACAAATAGTCTCGTATGTGCTGAGTTGGGTCTTGTTCCTAGCTCTTCTTTGGATAAGCTTCGGAAGGCAACTATACAATGGGTACTACAACCCTTAAAAGAAAACAACACTGATAAATATTTAGCGAAAAAATTTTGGCTGGATGCGAGCGATCAGTTAATGTATCAGGGCAAAGCCCCACAGTTTTCTGACACAAAAGCAGCTCGTATGCCAGCGTTCTTTGAACATGCAAACACCAACCTCCCACAATATGCTTGAGTCCATTATTGGACCAACAATTAGTTCTATACAAGTAGAGCTAGAAGAAACTTTCCCACCCGTCACACCTCATCCTAAGCAAGACCTAGGCTCGATCATGTATCTAGCTGGACAGCGTTCTGTTGTGGAGTGGTATAACAAACGAATCAACAAGGATGAAATCTAATGGGTAGAAGAAGATCCAGAAACAGAAGAAGAAACAGAACAAGAGCTAGAACAGCCAGATCTAGAGCAAGGAGAAGGGTAACGAGAAGAGCAGCACCTTCTCGTAGAAGAAACGTTAGACGTACCCCAAGAGCAAGGGTAACAAGAGCACCAAGAGCAACGGCAGCAAGACCCTCTGCACCAAGAGCAAAGGCAGCACCGTCAGGAGCACCTAAGTCAAGACAGCAGAGAATGAGAGATGCTGCTAGAGCTCGTCACGCAAACTTTAAGAAAACTAGAGTACAAACTCATGGTGGTACAAGAAAGAATTATAGTGCGAGAGAAGCTAGAAGAATTAGAGACGCTGGACTTAACTTTAGCAAGGTAACTGGAGGAGCTAAGAACCCTATAGCTAAAGCACCTATAAATCCAAACATCAAAGTCGGTGAACTGATGCCGGGTGTAGCAGGGTTTGGAATGGCAAATGCTGACAAGTTTATGAGTGCAGCTCCGAATGTAAACTATAACTTCTCGGGAAGAGATACAAGCTTACCAAGCATGAGAACTTTATCCAAGGCTGATCTCAGCGGGTTCTCAAAGAGGCTAGGAATTGATCGAAACAGATTGATGTCTGGAGCAAGAAATGCTTTCTCAGGCAGCCCTTCAGATCTAGGTTATAATATGAGAAACATGTTCCAAGCAAAAGATCTTGGTAACATGACAACGAATGCTATTAATAGTATGGTAGATAAATTACCATTTGGTGAAAGATTACCTAATATTAGACCTATGTCAATGGCAGATAGAGATAGACAAACTTACTTAGGCTTTAATCCTAATAAAGGAGGAAGATATCTTAGTCAAGCAGACAGACCTAAAACAATGCAAATGGGTGGAGACAGACCTCTAGTACCATCAGCAGCTACACCACCTACCGCCGACGAAGCAGTAGTAGAAGAGGAAGTAACAACACCAACAGAAAATACAGTTGTAGATCCTGATATCAAAAAGATACAGGACGACGCCTATAACGAGAATTACAACCCCACTACAACCACTCCCGGTTCTAGCGGCTCAGGCACTACCAGCGGTGGCGGCCTCGGCATGGGCGTCCTCAGCTTTCAAGACTTGGTTGGCAATAGAGGTCGAAAGAGATTTAGATACGGAAGAAGAAGAGGTGGTCAAAGACTATTTTCCAGAGGTAGTGACAGGTTCGCCAACCTAAAGAACTTACCTACATTTACATTCAAAGGACTTAACATATAATCATGACGGCTCAATCTAGATACGATAATTTATCTAGTGACCGTGCACAATTTCTAAGCGAAGCGGAAGACGCAACAAAGCTTACCTTACCATATCTTATTAGAGGGCATGAAGAGTATGCCAAAGGTATGAAACAACTGAAGACACCTTGGCAGTCCGTGGGGGCTAAAGGAGTTGTAGCGTTAGCATCAAAGCTATCGCTATCGCTCGTCCCTCCACAGACTAGCTTTTTTAAGCTACAGCTAGATGAATCTCAGTTAGGTCAAGACTTTGGACCAGAAGTAAAATCAGAACTTGACTTGTCATTTGCAAAGATAGAACGTACCATCCTTGATGCTATCGCTGCATCAGATGATCGTGTAGTAATACACCAAGCATTACAACATCTAGTTGTAGGTGGTAATGCTCTTATCTTTATGAGCAAACAAGGACTGAAGTTATATCCTCTTAACCGCTACGTTATAGAACGAGATGGCAACGGAAACGTAATTGAAATTATCACAAAGGAACGGATCAATAAAGAGTTAGTTGAGAAGTATAAAGAACCACAAAATATACTTACGGTAACAGAATCCGAAGATCCTAACGACAAAGAAATTGATGTCTACACACACGTCAAGCGTGAGAATAATAGATTTGTATGGCATCAAGAAGTACGAGGAAAAGTACTACCAGACTCAAAAAGTAAAGCACCAGTTGACGCTACCCCTTGGCTACCACTACGTTTCAATACAGTAGATGGAGAAGCATACGGTAGAGGTAGAGTAGGACAATTTATTGGAGATCTTAAGTCTCTCGAAGCTTTATCACAAGCTATCGTAGAGGGCAGTGCAGCAGCCGCTAAGGTTGTATTTACTGTATCACCATCTAGCACTACAAAACCAGCCACACTTGCACAAGCTGGTAACGGAGCTATCGTACAAGGTAGACCTGATGACATTGGTGTAATACAAGTCGGTAAAACCGCTGACTTTGCTACGGCATTGCAGCATATGC
>OCVP010000232.1_pt1 | contig 25843 bp, 26 predicted proteins | sample 1539171 | NCBI WGS metagenome assembly OCVP01 (sample SAMEA51879418, study PRJEB22527) | metagenome
ATGCATATGATCGATAGGAACAAGATTGAAAGCAGTGCGCCTTATGCGATAGCCTGGGCATCTTCTGTCCCAAATGATGCGCACGGAGATACACTTCTTTTTGATGAAGCGATTTGTACCGTGGTTGAGGATCGAACTAATGGTTAAGGAATGATGGATCTGAGATTATGGGTCTAATTTTTCTTTGCCTTCAACTGAATGAAACTCGAAATACAAAAAAATATAAAAATTAAAATCCAGATTTTAAATCCGAAATCATTAACTTGATCCAGTAAATCACTCTCATCAACAAAGTAGTCAAGAGTGGTTACAACTAAAAACACGAAAAATGTTTTAAAACCAGCTTTCACTAAGACTGACCTTATTATTTCTTCGGACATTGATGACAAATTTTTGGAAAATTAATTACAGAACGGGTTGCAACTTTCTTAGAAGATAAAATTACAACGAAAGTGGTGACTTTTTCAAGACTGAGAACGTGACTCTTCTTCGGTAATCTTTTTGATTATCTCATAATAAGCACGTTCTCTCACACTGGGATGATAATTGACGGAAATGTTTTGGTCAAAATGGGAATTAAACCATTCTTTCCAATACGTCAATTCCTGGAATGTTTGAGGATTGTTTTTGAAGGGGTCAATCATGATCTTTCAGCTTCTTTATGTGGCCGGGTAGAAGGGGTGGAACGAACCACTTCAAGAAGCCGAAAGTGAGCTAATTTTGGATATTTATCATTACGATTATTTCGTGGCCAAAGATCACATCGCTATTTATCTGCGAAGACCGACAAGAGAACGAGTTACAACGATTTTGACTGGTTTCAGATCCGCCAGAATTATGGGCCATTAAAGGCACAGGTTTTCAACAGGGAGACATTCACGATGGTCAAAGTTGCCAAAGCCATGCAACTCAACACAAAAGATTTGGAACCTATGCTAAACCCTCTGAAAAGTGAGCGAGGAAGGGATTCAAAAAAATTAATTAGGATTTCAATATTCGATAGTTATGAGAATGAGACGAACTGTATCCTTCCAATGATGGACCCGCTTTTTTTCTACCAGAGGGACACCCGGCCAGTAGGAGAGATGAGATAATCATGAGTATAATCAAATCTTTCATTTCAAGTAATCCATACAGTTACAGTTTTTGACCGTATCGACCAACGTGAATTCTTTAGAGGAGGATGCTTGCACAATGATAAGAGCACCAAGAACGATTGCCATAGTTAAAAGAATTTTCATGTTTCCCATTACGGAAGAAAAACGTGATCGTACCACTTCTCTTCAAAGTAACTCCACTCGGATTGTCTCAAGAGATTTTTTTGAAAAGGTGATTATGCTCTTTCCCATCATCAACTTTAAGGATTAGTCGAGTAGGAAGAATCAATAATGGGTTTAGGAGAAAATGAACAATCCGGGATAAAATTGAGGGCCAAGCGAAGGCTGTTTCTCTTGACCCTCATGGAGTGAAAAATGCCTGAAAATGCCACGAACTATGATGATCATTTTCAAGCGGCGAGTGTTTTCTGCTGAAAAAAATGAAAAAGGCAATGCCACCGCTCGCTGGGCATCATTAACTACGTCTTTTCCGCAGGATTAGTCTTACAAAATAAGAGGAAAAACGAGAAAAAAACACTTGCTCACGGTGTCCTTTACCCTGTCAGGGAGCTCCTTGATGATCTACCAGACCTTCGTTCTCACACTTGAGAGGAATCAGGATCGTCAAAATAAGAAGTTTATGATCTACTCTCTTCTATCTGGTGTTGTTGGTCCTGGACGTGATTGAGGAATTTTCTCAAATCCTGCTCGACACCTTCATCCATTCGGTAATCCAACTTTTTCTTCATTAATGAGTAAATGCTCTGATAAAAATCATTATCTTTTTTCATCTTTGACCTCTTTTTGCTGATGCTCCTTGACGTGATTTAGAAACTTATTCCAATCACGTTCAATTATCTCATCCATGCGGTCAGTCAAATTCTGCATTTCTGAAATAAGACACTCAATGTACCCGGGATTAACTCTTCTCATAAAACTCATGAATATTTGTGTCAGTAACTACTGCCATCATACTGGCTCTTCAAGTACTTCCGGAACTTGATATTCTTTTACTTGTGAATCAACCGGTCAATAAGACGGCGACAACCAGATATAGAACTAGTTTCTTCAAAGGACGTGAAAGCAAAACATTGTAAAGGACACCCCAATGATCGCATTGATTGCAATAAGACCGATCAGAGGTAAAACCTTTATTCTTTTGTTTGAACAATCTCCATTTTCGCAGACAATCTCTTTTATGATTTTGCCCATAACTTCCTCCATGAAATGTATCTTTACTACTTTTTTGATATTCGAGTGGATCAGCTTAATGTGTTGACTATCAGCACCATTGATTCTCCATCAACTGACTACCTACGCATTTACGGCTTTGGTTATGACACAGATTTAAATCATTGAGCCTACCGTCATGGAATTCATCGCAGTTAGATGTTTCTGATCAGAGACGTAGTCAAGTTCGACCATCCCATCCTGCTCCTACAGATATCGGTTTGACAAGAATTGACCGCTTAAAAAGCTGTGAAAGGTGAAGACGTGGAATCCAAAGAACCTCATTAAGATACTGCCAAGAAACGATGCTCATGATCTGGGGGGATTGAACTTGACCCATTTCGCAATGCCAATCATCAACACTCAAAAAGTGGTGAGATGTATAGTTAAAAAACTCAAATAGCTTCCTTATAGACTTTTACCATCAGGTAAGATGGACGCCCATATGGACACAAAATCTAAAAGCAAAAATTATTAGCTAAACGTTGAATTTACTGGTGGCCAGAGGTGGAATCGAACCACCGACACACGGATTTTCAGTCCGTTGCTCTACCGACTGAGCTATCTGGCCGGGGGGATGAGGAGGGATAAAATCATAAGGAACAGATATTTCTAGATTTCAGGTCATCAATCAAGTCAAAATTCCTGGAGATTTTAAGGGAGCAGGTCATGTTCGAAGGGTTAACCTCCAAAACAATAAGCAGGGATGAACAAAGCAAAAAAGGATGAACTGAAGTTAAGCAGGGAAACCCGTACGGTCCAGATTTTGGGTTTTGAGGAGGAGTCCAGCGGAGCACTGATGCCTCCGGTTCATTTCGCAACCACCTTTGCCAGGGACGCAGAACATTATCAGACACCCCAGGGCAGGTCCTACCTGCGTTGTGACGGTCCGACCCAGGAACTGGCAGAGCAAGTACTGGCCGATCTTGAAGGTGCATCCGCAGCTTTGGTCTTTTCCTCGGGAATTGCTGCCTGCACTGCTCCGTTTCATGCACTGAAACGGGGGGAACAGGCTTTGGTCTCGAAAACGATCTACCATGGAGTATTGAGTTTTATTAATGAATTTGCTGAATCCTGGGGCATTTCCATCGATTATTTTGAAACGGGTCATCTTCAGGATCTGGAAAAGAAACTGGTCAAAGGGAAAACCCGGTTGGTATGGCTTGAAACTCCGGCCAATCCGAGTTGGGTGGTGACCGATCTTGAGGCTGCAGCCAAACTTGCTCATGAGGCTGGAGCACTCCTCGCCGTTGACTCAACTGCGGCGACTCCGGTTTTGACACGGCCGCTGGAACTCGGGGCGGATCTGGTTTGTCATTCTGCCACCAAATACTTGAATGGACATTCGGATGTGATCGCAGGTTTCCTGGCAGTCCGCGAGCCTTCCCTGGAAATCTGGCGGAGGATCCGTGAACACCGAAAATTCGGCGGCGCCATCCTTGGATCCATGGAAGCCTACCTCCTGATCCGGGGGATGAAAACGCTGCACCTGAGGGTCCATAGGCAATGCGAAAACGCACTGCAACTCGCCCGTTTTCTGGAACGCCAGGAATTAGTGGAGCAGGTGCATTATCCTGGGTTGGAATCGAATCCAGGGCACCCCGTTGCAAAGCGACAGATGCAGGGCGGTTTTGGGGGAATGCTTTCTTTCCAGGTTCATGGAGGAAAGAAGAAAGCACTGGAGGTGCTCTCGCGGGCCCTGGTTTTCAAACGGGCAACCTCGCTGGGCGGAGTTGAAAGCCTGATCGAACACCGTAAATCGAGTGAAACGCTGGAAACGGAAACCCCGGACAACCTGATCCGGGTTTCGGTTGGCATTGAAGCTGTGGAAGATCTTCTTCAAGATCTTGAAAGGATGCTTCAAGCTTGAAGAATGACTCGACTCCATCAACTTCCAAATCTGAGGAACCATGTTTTATGAACCCGTCAAGCAGGACCACGGTCTGCCGAAAAACCCTTTCAACAGCCTGGTGATTCCACGACCCATCGGCTGGATTACGACCGTCGACCCGGAAGGGGTAGTGAACCTTGCCCCTTACAGTTTTTTCAATGCAGTGGGTTATCGCCCTCCAACGGTGATGTTTGCCTCAGGGGCCGGAAGCGGAGAGGACGGGCAAAAAGATTCCCTGAGGAATGTGGAGGCGACCGGTGAATTTGTCTGCAATCTCTCCACATGGGAAACCCGCGAGGCGATGAACCGGAGTTCGGCTTCTGTCGGCCCGGAGGTGGATGAATTGGAAATGTCCGGATTGACCCCGGTTCCTTCCAAACTCGTTAAACCGCCAAGGGTCAAGGAGGCTCCGGTGCATCTTGAATGCAAACACCTCCGAAGTGTGGACTTCCCAAACTGGAGTAACAAGGACCGCTATGTCGTGGTGTTTGGGGAAGTGATCGGAGTCCATATCGAAGACCAGTACATCACCCCGGAAGGATTGATTGATGTGGACGGGATGAAACCGATCGGAAGGCTGGGATATGACGACTACACCATCGTTGGAGGAGACTCGATCTTCACGATGACAAGGCCGGAATGAAAGGTCTTAAATTGAAGTGATTTTCTACAACTCCTCCAAGTGCTCCCGATAAAACTTTGCCTGTTCCATCAGGTCATTCCTGAGGGATGGATCCATCCGCTCCCAGGTTCGGTAGGGATTTCCAAGCCTGGGATTTTTCCCTAGTTTTTCCCTTTGATCTTCCAGAAAAGCCCAATAGAAGCTGTTGAAGGGGCACGCTTTTTCCCCGACACGCTTTTTGGGATCATAATCACAATGTCTGCAGTGGTCCCCCATTTTGTTGAGATAGTTTGCTGATGCCGCATAGGGTTTGCTTGCCAAAAGTCCTCCATCGGCGTACTGGCTCATACCGCGTGTGTTCGGCAATTCAACCCATTCTACTGCATCGATGTAGATGCCCAGGTACCAGCGATCCACTTCGTCAGGATTGATTCCGGCGAGCATCGCGAAGTTTCCTGTAACCATCAGCCTCTGGATGTGATGGGCATAGGCATGATCGAGAGACTGCCTGACCGCTTGCCCGACACAGCGCATCTTCGTTTTTCCGGTCCAGAAAAAGTCCGGAAGCTTATTGGTATACCCAAAATGATTGAGCGAACGGTACTCAGGCATTTTGGCCCAATAAATCCCGCGCATGTACTCCCTCCATCCCAGGATCTGCCTGATGAATCCTTCGATCTGGGCAAGACCGATGGCTTCTGGATTTGCCTCCCAACTTTTCAGAGCACGCTCGATCACCTCCCGGGGATGGAGGATTTTGGAATTGAGTGCAAAAGAGAGCCTGGAATGAAAAAGAAAAGGATCTTTCTCTGTCAATGCATCCTGGAAGGTTCCGAAATGGGGAAGGGCTTCCGTACAGAACCATTCCAGCTGAGCCTCAGCCTGGGAGCGGTCCACGGGCCAATTGAGCTTTTCCGGATCGATGTTGCCCAGCGTTCTGACCTCCATTGAGTCCAGCATCCGGACGATGGCACTGACATCATTTTCGGGTTTGGGACTTTGTGGAAAGGGTACGGAACCATCGTAGGCTTTCCGGTTTTCTGCATCATAATTCCAGCGTCCGCCGACTGGATCTTTACCCTCCATCAGGATGTTTTCACGACGTCTGAGGCTGCGGTAAAAATTCTCCATCAGGTATTGTTTTTTCCCAGCAAAAAAAGCCTCCAATTCATCGCGGGTGGTGAGGAAATGCTCGCTGTCCACCGGACCGCCTGCTAAATCCCTTGTATTAAAAAATTCCCGGAGTTGCTGGTCCAATCTCCACTCATCCGGAAGCTGCCACTCAAAACGCCGGCAATTGAGCTTCTTCAACAAATGATCCAGATTTTCCTCAAGCGCTTGAGCATTTCCTGGATCACCAAGTTTGAGGTAGTGCACCTGAAATCCCTGATTCTCGAGAAATCCTGCGAAGCGCCGCATGGCGAGGAAAAAAGCACAGACCTTCTGGATATGGTGGGTGACATAATCCGTTTCCTGACGCATTTCCATCATCAGGTAATGGACACCTTTTTGAGGATTTTGAAACCAGGAATGATTGTGGTTGAGTTGATCTCCAAGGATCAGCCGTAAAGTCGTCATATTTGAAGTATTTTGAAACCAATTAGAGTATTCGTCTTCCCTTAATGATTACGCAGAAGAGAACTTTTGGAGCTTTACAGTTTGAGACCCAACGGAAGGAAAAAAACGAGAATCGGGGTTCCCTCGAATAGGATTAAGTTTCACTCATAAAAAACAACTTTATCCCCTTTGATCAGATAATTGGATTCGGTTTCATAGATCATTTCACCTCCTACCATGAATTCTCCAATCTCGAGAACCCCATAGAGCCAGATTGCATCAAGTAATTCTTCAAAGGGAACCGGTTCTTTCATTTCAACGAAAATCACCTGGTTCGGCGGAGGGGGAGGGACGTGGATACACATCCCAAAAACCGGGACGAGCAGGAATTCACTGATATAGTCAAAGCCGCCATCACCTTCGATCGGGACGGCATAGCCAGGAATTTTGACCGGCTTCCCCATCAGTTTTTTCAACTCAATCGGCATTTCCCCGGTTTTGACGTTCAACTGGCGTAATTGTCTCCAGGTGATTTCCTGGGTTTCAAAAATCGACCCGAAGGATTCAGCAGCAGGAAATAAGAATAAAAATAGAATGACTAGCGTCCGTAAGGACATCATTTTGGATCTTGATTCAGAGTCTTATGCTCATCCCGTCGGCCAGCGACTGCCGGTAGGCCCGATAGGCAGGCAACGCCCCCATGAGCATGCCTGCGATGACGATGGCAAAAAGAACACTATAATCCTGAATCCCAGGAGGCGTCAAAGGAAGAAAAAGTCCGAGCCTGGTCTGCAGGATCGGTTGAGCGAAGAACAGGAGCAGGTAAAGCAATAGCATCCCCAGAATAATGCCGCTGATGCTGAGCAGCAGCGCCTCCCCGATCAGCAACCCGGAGATGGTGCCCGGACCGGCTCCCACCGACCGCAGGATGGCCATCTCCCGTCGGCGTTCGTTCAGTCCGGAAAGAAGGGCCGTCATCATTCCCAAAAGCCCTGCCAGCACGACAAAAGCGCTGATCACCCGCAATCCGGTTTCTGCAGTACGCAGCAGTTCCCAGAGTTCCTGAAGTGCTGCCCCGGGAAGGATCGCGCTCAAGGGTTCCTCACGGTAAGTATTCACTTCACGCTGCAGACTGAAGGCATGGATTTTTGAACGGAGTCCCACCAGAAAAGCCGTGATGGCCTCCGGGGTGAGATCGCGCTTGAGGACCTCCTCGTTATCGATGCGGTCTTCTTCCATTGGCGGAGCCCCGCTTTCCCAATCGATGTGCATGGCAGTGATGCCTTCAAGGCTGACATGAACCGTCTGGTCGACCGGGGTCCCCGTTGGCTTAAGAATTCCGACCACGGTAAAGGGGCGATCTTCATGCTTGAGAAACGAACTGCTCCCGGTGCCGTGGGAGACGATGATCGGATCATTCAATCGGTACTTCCGCTTGCGGGCCACTTCGGAGCCAAGCACGGCATCGAAGACTCCGGAAAAAGGTTTTCCTTCTGAGAATTTCAGGCGTTGGCGATTCCCGTATCGGAACCGTTTGAAATAGTCGTGATTCGTCCCCAATACCCGATAACCATGGTGTGAATCTCCCAGAGAAAACGGGATGGTCCAGCGGACCCGTGAATGTTTTTTGAAATCCTGGTAACTCTCCCAGGTGAGATTGTTGGGAGCATTGCCCATCCTGAACACCGAGTAGAGAAGAAGCTGAAGAGATCCTCCGCGCGCACCGACGATCAGGTCCGTTCCGGAAACGGCGCTGGAAAAACTCGTCCGGACCCCTTTGCGGATCTGCTCCACTCCGATCAAAAGGGCAACGCTGATGGCAATGGAAAAAAGGGTCAGCAGCGCGGTTCCTTTTCGGTTCCAGAGACTTTTCGCAATGAGGTTGATCATGCTGCCTCCAAACTGGAAACCCTGTTGATCTGAGGAAGAGAAAGACTCCTTCCGAAGAATCGGCTCAGTTCCGAGTCATGACTGACGAAGAGCAGGGCACTGCCAGCCTTGTCACATTCGGCAAACAGCAGATTGAGGAACACCTCTCTGAGATCCGCGTCGAGGGCTGAAGTGGGTTCATCCGCAATCACCAACTCAGGCCGGCCGATGAGGGCCCTGGCGGCAGCCACACGCTGCTGCTGGCCGACACTCAATTCCACCACCGGACGTCCCTCCTTGAGCGGTTCGGACAGCCCTAATGCCGTTAGCAGCCTTTGGGCTTCTTCAAGCCGTTCCGCCTGATTGCGGCCTGCTCTTTGAGCACGTTTTTTGGAAAAACGGAGTGGCAGCAGGACGTTTTCTTCAAGTGAAAGATAAGGAAGCAGATTAAAAAGCTGGAAGATAAACCCGAGGTGAGTGACGCGGAAGGCATCCCTGCGGGCACGTGAGAGGCTTTTCAGTTCCTCCCCGAGCACCCTGAGGCTGCCCGATTCAGCGACCAAAATCCCTCCCACCAGGGAGAGCAGGGTCGATTTACCGCTGCCGCTCGGTCCCTGAAGGAAGATGCGTTCTCCCTGATCAATCTTCAGTTCGGGAAGATCGATGGTTGCCCGGTCCTGGTTGGGCCAACGGAAACACACATCCTTCAGTTCCAGAACGGCTTCGGTCATCTTCAGCGCCAGCCGCGGATCTTTCCATCCTGATTTTCAAGCTCCATGGCTCCCTGACGGTCTCCCACAATCCACTGCACCCGGATTTCTTCGATGCGAGGAAAGACCTTCATCATGCGGGTCTGGACCGAATCCAGATCATCCGCGTGATGACAGTTCCAGAGATAGCTTGCTTGGAATTCGGAATGGACTTCATCGCCATGATCATCATGATCCTTATCATGGTCGTGATCATGATCTTTTTCTGATTTACCATCATCATGGTCATCCCCGTGATCATGATGCTCTCCTTCATGATGTTCGCCTTCTCCGGAAAATAAAGTCTGCGAAACCTTGATCCCGACTGGGATGCACTCTGCCTCATCCGGAATATCAAAAAGGTTGGTGGGATTGGAAAGAATCGTCATGGCATAAGCAAAAACCTTTCGGTCCTTCTCGGATTCGGGCGAATATTCAAAGCCAATCAGACTGTCAGAGGGGACTTCAAACTGAAGTTGAAGCATTTTTCCTTCCATGGCCATCATGACCTTGGCTGCACCGTGTTCATGGGCATCGAGTTGTCGGCTTTGAGCATGAATGCTCAGGGGCAGAAGCAAGCCTGCCAAAAATAAGATGATGTAACGCATTTTGATTGAGTTGGTTTGAAGTTAAAAAAATTTTGAAATTCTTAAACTTCAAACCAAGGCGGAGCACGGGCTGGATGATGCTTGTCGGAATCCCTTCCTTGGGAATAAAAATCCAGTGAATAAGAATCAGAACTAAGAGGAAAGTTGATGAACCATAATGAATCAGGAATTGCTAAAGCCGATTCCTTCAGGAACAGGACAAATGTTTGAATGTCCTCGTCCGATTCCGGGAGATTCATCGGAGGATGCCTATGTTCCGGATCGGAACAATGAATCAGAATCAGATCCGAAAAGGATTTCCGCAAGGGCTTGTCAACCAGACTCTTTGAATGTAAGCCCTGTGACAAAAAGGTGATGATCAGAAAGGAGACAAATGTGGGGCGAAAAAGCCGCATCTCAACGATAAGAATGAATTGTTATAAAGTTACAATTTTTGTCTTATCTCTGGATGTTATCAAGATCTTTTTTTGAACCGTTCCAGATCGGATGATTCAAGCCGACTCACTTCATTTCCCAAACAAAGCACAAACGTTTCCCACTCTTGAGGAAGAAGTTCATAACCTCCGGTGAGTTCACCAAACGAAGGAAGCAACAGCAGTTTTGATTTCAATGCAAAGCAGGGCAGACGCAGTTTGTCCCTTCCGTCACCGATTTTGACGCAGGGATGCACATGCCCGCATATTTGAAAATCTGCATCCTTTTCTTCCAATGACTGATGGCGAAGGACAAAGGGCCCGAGTTCCAAGGCATTTGAATGAACCTTCCAGGAATCTGGCAGAGAACGTTGATGGTCTCCATCATGATTCCCCTGAATCCAGTGAACTTCCATTGCCAGGGGATGAAGATCCCGGATCAACCTCTGAAGGGATTGTGGATTCTGGCGGGGACGGTGAACCAGGTCACCAAGGATGAAGAGTTTTTTAACCTGAAACTCTTTGATCAGTTTCACCAGGCGTTCATGATCCTTTTGGTGAGGTAGATTGCTGAGGGGAATCCCCTTTCCCTGCATGAACTCGGCTTTTCCCAGGTGGATGTCCGCCACCAGCATCGCATCCAGGTCCGGGAGGAGGAGGACCCGTTGAGGATGAAAGCCGATTTTTTGACCATGCAGGGTTGTTTCTAGTATTTTTCCCACTGGCGCTTCATCCGATCAATCCGTTGCATCAGGGTCTCGTTGGTCATGCGCGCACTCATCCGTTCCACCAGGAGTGGAAAAGCAAGAGGCGTTGGGCGGGGAGGGTTTTTCCAGACAACGTTCAAGTTTTGCATCCGTTCCAGGCTTTTTCTCAACCTTGGCGCTTCAAGTTGAATTTCCAGAACTTCATCCCGGGCCTGCTGAAGCAACAGGTGCTCGGGCTCGAATTCTTCAAATACGCCGTGAAGCAATGAAGTACTCATCTGCAGTTGTTTCTCGGTTTTCCGGGAACCCGGGTATCCCTGAAACACCAGCCCGGCCACCTGCGCCACACCCCGGAAACGCCGTTGAGTCAGTTCGGAGAGATTCACCGCGTCCGCAACCTGGGCTTCTAGTTCCTCAGGATCGGCAGCCATCACTTCATCCAATCCTTCTTCAAAGGGATAATCGACGGGAGCCAGCAATTCGAATCCGTAATCATTTACTGAAACACTGAAGGTGGAGGGTTCGCGCTGGACAAACCGCATCGACCATAATGCGGCCAGACCTTCGTGGACAAATCGACCTTCGAAGGGAAAAACAAACAGGTGCCTTCCTTCACGACTGATGACCTGTTCGATCAAGAGTTCATTCTCTGCCGGGATCATTGAAAGCCTCTGCTGGGTCTGGAGAACCGGATCGAGGATCTTCATTTCCGTATCAACCGGCTTGTCGCCTGAATGGGAATGATTCAGTTGCCTGCGGAGTGCTTCACTGAGCAGGTCTGTGATCGGGATCCTTCCTCCGATCCAGGCCGGCACCACCTTCGAGCTTTTTTTTGCAGGTTTTACATAGGCGGACATGTCGTGCAAACGCAGGAATTCCAGCATGCGTCCGCTGAAGACAAAGACATCTCCCCGTTTGAGCCGGGAAATGAAATACTCCTCGATGGTTCCGATCTTCCGCCGGTTGGTGTAACGGATCTGAATTTCTGCATCGGAGACGATGGTTCCGATGCTCATCCGATGCAATCGTGCCAGATCTTTCCCGGCAATCTTATACACCCCCTCTTCCCGGACCAACTTCCGGTACTGGGGATAAGCCTTGAGGGACTTTCCTCCTTTTTCCAGGAACGTGAGGAGCCAGTCATATTCCTCCTCCGTTAGGTCTCGGAACGAATGGGCGGAACGGATCACCTCCAGATACGCCTCAGCACAAAAGCCGTCCCCACAGGCAAGAGTGACCAGATGCTGCATCAGCACGTCAAAAGGTTTCTGCTGAGGCACCCTTTTTTCCAGCCCTCCTTCTTTGAGTACTTTTCGAATCGCCGAAATCTCTGCCAGTTCCAGGCTGTTGGTGGGCACAAAAAGAATCTCTGAGCGTCCTTCAGGATAGTGTGCGGAGCGTCCAGCACGTTGGAGTAAGCGGGCGACGGCCTTCGCAGAACCGATCTGGACCACCCGTTCGACAGGATGGAAATCGATTCCAAGATCCAGGGAGGACGTGCAAACGACCCATTTCAGGGATCCTTCCTTGACCCGGCTTTCAATTGCTTCTCGATCGGCCCGGTCGATGGAACTGTGATGCAGGGCCAATTGATCCTCCATCTCAGGACAAGCGTCTTTAAGCGCCTGATACCAGCGTTCACATTGCGAACGGGTGTTGGTGAAAATCAGGGTCGAGGTCTCTCGGTCCAGGCTTTCAAGGAGTTCGGGAAGCATCGTCAGACCCAGGTGCCCTGCCCACGGAAAACTGTCGAGAGAATTCGGGACCAGGGTCTGGATTCTGGTTTTTCGATTTATTTTGGCAGTGATGATTTCTGCTTCTCCATGGGTCCCCGCACCACAGGATGCGGCTTCATCGAGGTTGCCGATGGTCGCCGAAAGCATCCAGGTTCTCAGACTGGGAACCAGAAACCTGAGATGAGCAAGGCAGAGTTCGGTTTGGCTCCCGCGTTTGCCTCCCATCAGTTCATGCCACTCATCCACCACAACGCATTGGAGGTTGGAAAAAAATGCTCCTGAACCTTCACGTGAAAGCAGGACCGATAGGGATTCCGGAGTAGTGATCAGAATATCCGGAGGATTTTTCAACTGCTTCTGCTTGCGGCTTCCGGAAGTATCTCCGGTTCTCGACTCGACTTTCAGCGGCCAGCCTTGACTCTCGATGGGAAGTCTGAGGGCCTGTTCGATATCCCGTGACACTGCCCGCAAAGGAGTCAAGTAGAGTAACTTCAACCCTTTCTTCGGCTTTTCCAACATCGAGGCAATCGGTCCCATGGTTGCGGCATAGGTTTTCCCGGATCCGGTTGGGACATGGATCAGTCCGCTTTTGCCATCCCTGAAAGCCTTCCAGGCCTTTTGCTGGTAAGGAAAGGGTTTCCAGCTTTTAAGAGTGAACCAGTCTTTAACAGGTTGGAACATGGGAATTTTTCAGCAGCCAGGAAGGACCATCAGGCTGCTTCAAGCAGTTTCCTTGCATTCATCAGAGTGTCCGCTTCGGAAACGACTTTATCCTTACGCCATCGTAGGATCCTCGGAAAGCGCACGGCAATTCCTGATTTGTGCCTGTTGGATTCCGAGATTCCCTCAAAAGCAATTTCAAAAACATGAAAAGGCTCGACGGACCGGACGGGGCCAAAACGTTCGCGGGTGTTTTGACGGATCCAACGGTCCAGTTCTTCGATCTCTTTCTGATCGAGCCCCGAGTAGGCTTTTGCAAAGGTCACCAGTTCCGAATCTTTCCAAAGCGCGAAAGTGTAATCGGTAAACAGGTTGGCTCTTCTTCCGCTACCCGCCTGGGCATAGATCAGGACTGCATCGAGGGTCAGCGGATCGACTTTGTATTTCCACCAATGCCCACGTTTTCTTCCGGAAAGATAAGGACTCTCCTTTTTTTTCAGCATCAGCCCCTCGGCACCAAAATCCCTTGAACTGTCACGAAGAATTTCCAGGGATTCCTTGGAATCGGCACTAAGGCAGGAAGAAATTTTGAGACGGGGCTCATCACAATCCTGGATGAGTTTTTCCAGAATCTCTCTTCGTTCTTTCAAGGAATGTTCACGCAAATCCTCACCATTGGCTTCAAGACAGTCATAGGCCAAAAGAATACAAGGGTGACTTTCCAGAAGTTTGGAACTGACCTTCTTCCTGCCCAGACGTTTCTGAAGAAAAGAAAACGGCAAAGGCTGATCTTCATTCCAGCATAGCAGTTCTCCATCAAGCACCGTTCCTTGCGGAAGGTTAGATGCTGCCTCGACGATTTCCGGAAACTGATTGGTGATCAGATCTTCACCCCGGCTCCATAGAAATACCTCCCCCTCCCTGAAGATCAACTGCGCCCGGATACCATCCCATTTGTATTCCAATTGGAGATGGTTGAAATCCAGAGATTTCCAATCATTTTCCTCAAGAGGGGAAGCGAGGAAAAAAGGATAGGGCTGGCTGGGAACTTTCTTACCTCCTCCTTCAGATAGAAGTTGTTGGAAATTCTCCTCTGACGGCTCGAATTCGCCCATGAGACGATGGGTCAACTCGGCTTCAGAAATTCCACTCCATTTTGAAAGAGCACGAACCACCAGTTTTTGAGAAACTCCAACCCGCAATCCGCCCGTAAGCAGTTTGTTCAGCAGATAACATTCATCGACGGAGAGACGACTCCACCATTCAAAAATTTTTTCTGCTCTCTGCTGATCTTCTTTTCCAGAAAGCTTGCTGATACGGTCTTCCATCCAACTGGAAAGAGAAACCGAATGCTGGGATTCATTAGGACAGATCCCCCTGGATGCAAGCAGAAGGCTGACGGTTTCTCCAGTGTCTCCAACGTGTCCGTAACTTTCTTCGAGCAACCATTCCGGGAAATCTGGAAAACTTCTGAGAAACGCATCACGAAGCATTCTTGAAGTCACCATTCTTCGCTGGCGTTTGCCAAGCAGCAGATTCAGTCCCCAGGCCGCATCTCGGGGAGGAGTTTCCTCAAAATACTGGACCAAAGCCTCAACCTTCAAATTGATTGAAGTGGTTGAATCAAGACGTTGGTAAAGCCTGCCGAAAGCTTTCATGAAACGCTTTCCGCGAATTGCTCTTCTATCTGCTCATCCCCAAAATGCGTCTTGAGGGGTTTCACATCCAACCCATGCTCTTCCATAAGAAAACGGCTTAAGACTTCAGTCTGGCCATGGGTCAGGTAAACGGTTTTCGCTTGGCTGGCAAGGATACTGCGGACCAGTCCGGACCAGTCCGCATGATCGGAAAGGACGAAACCTCGTTCATATCCCCTTCTACGCCGGGCACCCCGAATCTGCATCCAACCCGAAGCAAATGCGGTTTGGGGATTTTTAAAACGTTTCATCCAGGCTGAGCGATGGGCGGAGGGAGGAGCGAGGATCAGGTCTCCTGCAAAAGCATGACCCCGTTCCACCGAACTGACGGTTCGATTTGGAACGAAAGAAACATTCCGATTTCGATAGGCAGGCATCAATGTTTCAATCGCACCATGCAGGTAAACCGTTCGATCCGTCAGTTTGCTCAGTTCGGCCAATACACGCTGGGCTTTACCAAAAGCATAGCAGAACAGAATGGAAGGATGATTCGGTTCCGAACTCCACCATTGTTGAAGATCCTTCACCACCTCAATCCCTTCCTTCCAGTGGTAAACAGGCATTGCAAAAGTCGCTTCGCTAATGAACACATCGCAAGGGACTTCCTCGAAGGCTTCGCAGGTTGGATCTGCGTTACGCTTATAATCTCCGGAAACCACCCAAACCGATTGAAGGCCTTCCACCCTCACCTGTGCCGAGCCCAGAACATGACCTGCAGGATGAAAGCTGACCCATGTTTTGCCAAGTTTGAATTTTTTGCGGTAGGGAACTTCGGTCAGTTGAAAATCTCCGGAAAGCCTTTGGCGGAGTATGTCCCCGCTTCCTTCCGCGCAAAAATAGGCTTTGGAACCTGAACGGGCATGATCCGCATGGCCGTGGGTAATCACTGCCTGTTCAACCGGACGCCAGGGATCGACATGAAACCTGCCGGATTCACATCCAAGTCCCGAGGAATCCAGAGATAAAAGAGGCTTTTGGGTCACGGTTCAGTTTTTTGATTCTGAAATTGATAGAGGAAATTACGCTTTAAATCCTCCCCCGGATTGAAGCGAATCAAGACCTTGCTTTCAACTTTTCATTTATCAAACAGCTTATTAATTTGGATTCTTAAAAATTCGACTGAAAAACCTTTTTGACACAGTCTCACAAAGACGAAGATGAAAGAAGAAAGAGCACGCACGATTTACAGAAAAAATTATACTCCTCCCAACTACCGCGTGACGGAAATTGGACTCGAATTCAAACTCTTTGAAAATGAAACCATTGTTCAGAGTAAACTGAAGATCGAGTCCCTTGAAAAAGATCTGGTCAAGCCCAAGCCCCTGGTTCTTGATGGAGAACAACTCGAATTATTGGAAATCAAACTTGATGGCACCACTCTCCAATCTCAGCAGTATCAGATCGAAACGAGTTCGCTGACCATTCCGTCTGTTCCGGAATCCTTTGATCTTGAAATCAAAGTGCGCATCCATCCTGAAAAAAACACAAGCCTTGAGGGGCTTTACCGCTCGGGGACGATGTTCTGCACCCAGTGTGAAGCAGAAGGATTTCGCAGGATTACCTACTTCCCGGACCGTCCTGATGTGATGGCTCGCTACAAAACACGGATCGAGGCAGATTCAGAACGTTATCCGGTTTTGCTTTCCAACGGGAATCTGCTCCAGACCGAAGACCTGGAAGACGGAAGACATGCTGCCGTCTGGGAGGATCCCTTCCCCAAACCGAGTTACCTCTTTGCCATGGTTGCAGGAAATCTCGAATGCCTGGAAGACCGTTTCACCACCCAATCCGGGCGCGAAGTCCTCCTCAAAATTTATGTGGAACCAGGAAACCTGGAACGAACCCATCATGCGATGCGAAGCCTGAAAGAATCCATGGAATGGGACGAAAGACGTTTCGGCAGAGAGTATGACCTCGACCTTTTCATGATCGTTGCCGTTGATGATTTCAATGCAGGAGCGATGGAAAACAAGGGCCTCAACATTTTTAATTCAAGGCTCGTACTTGCCTCTCCCGAAACAGCCACGGACCGGGATTATAATCTGGTTCAAGGCGTGATCGCCCATGAATATTTCCATAACTGGACCGGGAATCGGGTTACCTGCCGGGACTGGTTCCAACTCAGTTTGAAGGAAGGGCTGACGGTATTTCGGGACCAGGAATTCAGCGCGGATATGAATTCAAGAGCGGTCCAACGAATCAGTGATGTGAACTTATTGAGAAGCCATCAATTCCCTGAAGACGCCGGTCCGATGAGTCATCCCGTGCGACCGGATTCCTACCAGGAAATCAACAACTTCTACACGCTCACGGTTTATGAGAAAGGTGCGGAAGTGATCCGGATGATGCACACCCTCCTGGGTGAGGATGGTTTCAGAAAGGGGATGGACCTGTATTTTGAACGTCATGACGGCCAGGCAGTGACCTGTGAAGATTTTGTTTCGGCCCTGGAGGATGCAAATGATTTCAATCTGAAGCAATTCCGCCGTTGGTATAGCCAATCAGGAACCCCAAAGCTTGAAATCGAAGGAAACTACAACCAGGAATCAAAAACCTTTACCCTCAAGGTCAAGCAATCCTGTCCTGACACTCCGGGACAAAATGGATTCGGCCAGAGCCAGAATCGCGAAACAAAATCTGTTTTTCAAAAAGAAGCTTTTCTTCTTCCTTTGAAAATTGGCCTTCTGGATGAAGAGGGGAATCCTCTACCCCTGAAGATGGAAGGTAAATCCATAAAAGAAAACCAACAGACCCTGGTACTCAGTGAAATGGAACAGGAGTTTGTCTTTGAGGATCTCACGAAAAAGCCGATCCCGTCCCTGCTCAGGCATTTTTCTGCCCCGGTTGATTTATTTTACGGATACAGCGATGAGGAACTCGCTTTAATCTCTTCCAGGGATTCTGATGAGTTCAACCGCTGGGAAGCAGGACAACAGTTGATGCTCCGTAGTTTTCTATCCCAATTGAAAAACTATAAAGAGAATAAAGCCATCATGCTTCCTGGAACACTGCTTCAGTCATTCAGGAATCAATTGGATCATTCAGCAACAGGCGACCCCTCTCTCATAGCCCAGGCACTGAGCTTTCCTTCAGAAAGTTACCTGGGAGAAAAGATGGAGGTCATCGATGTCGAGGCGGTAATAAGCATACGAAAGAAGTTTCTTGAAGAACTTGCACTTGAATTGGAGGAGGACTGGAAACGAGTCTACAAAAACATGCTGGATGAAGGTTCTTATCACCTTGATCCGGTTTCCATGGGCCGGCGAAAACTGAAAAACCTCTGCCTTGAATTTATCGTTCGCTCTAACCAGATTAGGGGAGCAGAAATGGCTTTTCTGCAGTATCAAAACTCCTCAAACATGACCGATACCATGGGGGCGCTTTCTGCTTTGAATGATTCCGATTCTGAGGAACGCAAAAAAGCCATGACAAAGTTTGAACAAGAATGGCTTGATGAACCGCTGGTTCTCGACAAATGGTTCAGCCTTCAAGCAACCTCCATACTTCCTGGAACTCTGGAAAAGGTGAAAACCCTGACCCGTCACTCGAAATTCGACCGGAACAATCCGAACCGCATCCGTTCCGTAATCGGGGCATTTTCCATGGGCAACTTTTCCGGTTTCCATGAAATATCAGGGAACGGCTATCGTTTTCTCGCCGATTCGGTGATCGAGTATGACCGGAGCAATCCGATGGTTGCGGCACGTCTTGCGGGAGGCTTCAATCGCTGGCGAAAATTTGATTCCCAACGCCAGGAGTTGATGCAAACCGAAATGGAACGTATTGCTGGGGTGGAAGAACTTTCCAGCGATGTCCGGGAAATCATCAGCAAAAGCCTGAAGTCTCCAGAATTGACGACATCCCAGGGGGAGTCATGAAGAAACTGAAGGACTGGTTTCAGGAACAGAAGATTACGGAAGTCGAATGCATCATTCCTGATCTGACTGGAATCGCCCGGGGAAAGATCATGCCTGCAGACAAATTCCTCCGTAACGAGGGATTACGGATGCCGGAGGCTGTATTTCTTCAATCCGTCACTGGAGAATGGATCCCTTACGAAAATTTGTTCGATGTTGATCCTGCCGAAATCGACATGCAGCTCCGTCCGGACCCCTCCACAACCTGTGTCGTTCCGTGGGTCGAAGAACCCACTGCCCAGGTCATCCACGACTGCATCCACCATGATGGAACTCCGGTCGAGCTTTCTCCGAGAAACGTCCTCAAACGCGTTTTAAAAAAATATGAAGAAATCGGATTAAAACCGATGGTGGCTCCAGAGTTGGAATTTTATCTGACGAAAATCAACAAGGATCCGGATTATCCTTTGACTCCTCCAGTCGGTCGTTCAGGGCGCGAGGAAGTCACCGGTCAATTTTACGGAATTGACGCATTGAATGAATTCGATCCTCTTTTTGAGGAAATGTATGACTTCTGCGAAGCTCAGGGATTGGATATCGATGCCCTGACCCACGAATCGGGCAGTGCCCAGATGGAAATCAACTTCAATCATGGGGACCCCCTTCGCCTTGCAGACCATGTTTATCTATTCAAACGCACGATGCGTGAAACTTCCATCCGCCACAAAGTTTATGCGACCTTCATGGCGAAACCAATGGAGGACCAACCGGGCAGTTCCCTTCACATCCACCAGAGTATTTTGGATGTTGAGAACCAAAAAAACATCTTTTCCAATCAGAGGGGCCAGGACAGCAAGAAGTTACGCCATTTTATTGGAGGACTGCAGAAATACCTCCCTCTGGCAATGCCGATGCTCGGCCCTAATGTGAATTCATACCGCAGGCTCGTTCCTGACAATTCTGCCCCCATCAATGTCCATTGGGGACATGATAACCGGACCACAGGATTCAGAATTCCCATCAGTGAAAAACAAAACCGCAGGGTCGAAAACCGGATTGCAGGAGCAGATGCCAATCCCTACCTTGCCTTCGCTACCTCCCTGGGATGCGGTTTGCAGGGAATTATAGAAAAAATCGAACCGACACCACCGGTCAAAGGCAGTGCCTATGAACATGACTTCGCACTCCCAAGAAGCCTGGAGGAAGCCCTGAGGGAGATGCAGGAAAGTAAAGTTTTGCAGGATCTATTCACCGAAAAATTCGTTCGGGTCTACTGCTCCTTGAAAGAAGAAGAATACAATGCATTCTTCAGGGTCATCAGTACCTGGGAACGTGAATACCTGCTGCTCAATGTTTAAACCCTTCAAAGAATCAATGAAACCATGTTGAATACCCAGGAATTACAGCAGAGTGACAGTACCCACTACCTTCATCCATTTACCGATGCCAAATCCCTGAAAAAAAAGGGGGCACGGGTGATCACCAGGGCGGAAGGAATCTATCTCTGGGATTCCGATGGCAACCGTCTCCTGGATGGAATGGCAGGATTGTGGTGTGTGAATGTCGGATATGGAAGAAAAGTTCTGGCCCAAACCGCCATGCGCCAGTTGGAGGAACTGCCCTATTACAATACTTTCTTCCAAACCACCCATCCTCCTGCGGTTGCCCTGTCAGAAAAATTGGCCGAGCTTTCACCCCCGGGATTCAATCGGGTGTTCCTGGTGAACTCCGGTTCCGAGGCCAATGATACGGTTCTGCGCATGATCCGCCGATACTGGGCTTTGATGGACCAGCCTCAACGTCGAGTCGTCATCAGCCGCATCAACGCCTACCATGGCAGTACCGTTGCTTCTGCCAGCATGGGAGGGCAGAGCTTTATCCATAAAATCGATGGATTGCCTATTCCAGAGATTGAACATATCGAAGAACCTTACTGGTATGCCAACGGTGGAGACCTGACTCCGGAAGAATATGGACTGAAAACGGCACGTGCCCTCGAAGAGAAAATCCTGGAATTAGGAGAAAACAGGGTAGCGGCATTCATTGGAGAACCGATTCAGGGTGCAGGCGGAGTGATTGTACCTCCAGAAAATTACTGGCCGGAAATTCAACGTATCTGCAAAAAATACGGGATCTTGCTGGTTGCCGACGAGGTGATCTGTGGATTCGGTCGACTTGGAGAATGGTTCGGCAGTACCTATTACAATCTTGACCCCGATCTGATGCCTATCGCCAAGGGGCTTTCTTCGGGTTATCTGCCGATTGGAGGCGTGCTTGTCCATGACCGGGTGGGTGATGTTCTCCAGGAAAAAGGAGGGGAATTCTCCCATGGTTTCACTTATTCAGGACATCCTGCCTCATGCTCTGTAGCACTGGAAAATCTGAAAATCGTTGAAGATGAAAAATTGGTGGAAAAAGTGAAACATGAAACGGGACCCCATTTAAAAGAACGCTGGCAAGAATTCAACAGCCATCCTCTGGTGGCTGAAGTTCGAAATGCTGGACTCCTTGGAGCGATTGAATTGTCTCCTGATAAAAGCAGCCGAGCACCCTTTCCAGAACCCGGTAAAACGGGTTACCTCTGCAGGGATATCTGTTTTAAAAACGGGTTGGTGATGCGTTCTGTTAAAGACACGATGATCATTTCTCCTCCACTCATCATATCCAAGGAACAGATTGATGAGATGTTCGAACTCGCATGGAAATGTCTGGATCAAACTTCGGAAGCACTTTGATTTCTTCTTCAATTTCCAAAAGAGTTCCTGAACATTTCTCTTGTTGATTGACCCTTAACAGAAATAGGAATTATTGAATTCCTCGAAAAAAAGCATTATTTTAGATTCCACTTTTTTAGTTCATGAGAAATCATGAGCCAATGTTCATTCCAAAAAAGGAGAAATAAGCTATGTACCTAAAAAAATTAGGATTGATCACAATCGCTTTTTTGTGGGCATTTAATCTAACTGCCGCAGAAGAAAAAGTCCTCAACGTCTATAACTGGTCTGATTACATCGGAGAAGAAACGCTAAAAAAATTCACCGAGGAGACCGGAATCAAAGTCAATTATGATGTGTATGACGCGAATGAGACCCTTGAAGCAAAACTGATGGCGGGGAGTTCCGGCTACGATGTCGTGATTCCCACTGCAGCTCCTTTTCTTAGTAATTTCATCCAGGCGGGTGCAGTCCAAAAACTCAACAAAGGTAAAATCCCCAACCTGAAAAATCTGGATTCGGCATTGATGTCCCGCGTCATCTCTTCTGATCCGGGAAATCAATACGCAGCAATTTATCAATGGGGTACGACTGGAATCGGGGTGAATGTGGATATGGTCAAATCAAGACTGGGTTCCGTTCCAGACAGTTTCGATCTGCTGTTTGATCCTGCAACCGTTGCAAAACTTCAGGACTGTGGGGTTACCGTCTTGGACTCTGCCGATGAGGTTCTGGATATCGTGGTTGGATACCTTGGCGGAGATCCCAATGGTGAGGATCGTGAAATGCTCAAAAAAGTGGAAGCACAGATGATGAAAGTGCGTCCTTACTACCGTTATTTCCACTCCTCCAACTACATCAATGACCTGGCCAACGGAGAAATCTGCGTCGCAATGGGATGGTCCGGTGATGTGTTCCAGGCCATGGCCAGGGCGGATGAAGCGGGAAACAACGTCAGCATCCAATACATCATTCCCCGTGAAGGAACACAAATCTGGTTTGACGTGATGGCCATTCCTGCTGATGCACCCCATCCTGAAAATGCCCATGCGTACATCAACTACATCCTTCGTCCTGATGTGATGGCAGGCATTACCAATTATGTATGGTACGCGAATGCTGTTCCTGCTGCGAACTCGTTGACTGATCCTGAAATCCTGGCTGATCCTGCCATTTATCCTTCTGATGAAGTCAAGGCAAGGCTCTTTGCAGGTGTCGTCAAATCCCAGGGTTACATCCGTCAGGAAACTCGCTCCTGGAACCGGATTCGGACTGGCCAGTAATTTTTTAAAAAACTGCCGGTTAACGTGAAACCGGCAGTTCACCACCTGCCCTGAAAGAATTCTCTTCAAACATTTCGTGGGCAGGATGACTTCATCCTCCCAGCCCTTCAGAATTGCTCTGAAATCCCTCCATCTCCGATGAATTCCTCCGACCTCAAAAACGATTCCTACCTGAGCATTGAGGGGGTCAGTAAAAAATTTGAACAATTCCAGGCCGTTCGGCATACGAATCTGAAGATCCGGAAGGGAGAAATCTTCTGTCTGCTGGGACCTTCAGGCTGCGGAAAAACAACTCTGCTCCGGATGCTTGCCGGATTCGAACAACCCAGTGAAGGAAAGATCTTTCTGGATGGATCGGAACTCACAGGAATCCCTCCTTTCCGAAGACCTGTCAACATGATGTTTCAATCCTATGCCATCTTTCCTCATATGACGGTGGAGCAAAATGTGGCTTTTGGATTGAAACAGGATCAGGTTGCAAAAGACAAAATCCGGGAAAAAGTCCAAGAAGCCCTGGAGTTGGTTGAAATGCCGAAACTTGCCAAACGGAAACCGCATCAGTTATCCGGAGGTCAACGTCAACGGGTCGCGCTGGCCAGAATCCTGGTCAAACAACCGAAACTCCTTCTGCTCGATGAACCGATGGCTGCTTTGGACAAAAAACTCCGGGAACAGATGCAGCTCGAAGTCGTCGATATCCTGGAAAAAGTCGAAGCAACCTGTGTCATGGTTACCCATGACCAGTCCGAGGCAATGACCATGGCTTCTCGGATAGCCATCATGAATGAGGGGGAAATCCTTCAGGTTGGAACTCCCTCGGAAATCTACGAACTTCCGAATTGCAGATACACTGCCGAGTTCATAGGTACCGTCAACTTATTCGATGGAACCGTGATCCAGGATGAAGCGGACCATGTCATCATCCAAAGTCCGGTTCTCAAACATCCTATATTTGTAGACCATGGAATCACAGGCACCGAAGGAATGAGCGTAACCGTGGCCCTGAGGCCTGAAAAAATCAGCATGGCTTCAAAACCTCCAGAAAAACTCCACAACTGTGCCACAGGCATCGTCCAGGACATTGCCTATTTCGGCAGTCATTCGATTTACCATGTGGAGCTGGAAACAGGAAAGTTGGTCTATGTCCATCTGCCTAATCCTGAGCGTGGGGCCTCTCATGCAACATGGCAGGACAAGGTTTTCTTGGAGTGGAATCCCCACAGTTGTGTGGTGCTGACCCATTGAACCCTTCCCAGGATGAAAGATGGAAATCCAAAATTTTGGAAATCCGCATACCATAATTAACTTATGATCCATTCCTGGCTAAAGCATTTACCGGGAGGACGGAGCCTGATCATCGTTGTTCCCTACCTCTGGATGCTCCTTTTCTTCCTGATTCCTTTCATCATTGTTTTTAAAATCAGCTTTTCCACTTCTGCTCTTTCCATTCCTCCTTACCGTGAACTGCTCCAGTGGACCGATGAGGCCGTGAAACTCACGGTCCATTTTGGAAATTACCTTTTTTTGATGGAAGACCGTCTTTATTGGGTGGCCTATCTCAGTTCCCTGAAAATCGCAGCTATTGCCACTATTTTGTGTTTGCTCATCTGTTACCCGGTTGCCTATGCCATGGCACACGCTCCTTCTCACTGGAGGAACCTGCTGCTGATGTTGGTGGTTTTGCCTTCCTGGACTTCTTTTCTGATCCGAGTCTACGCCTGGATGGGGATTCTGAAAAATAACGGCTATCTCAACAATCTGCTGATCTGGGCCGGGATACTGGACGAACCGATTCAGATGCTGAACAGCAGTTTTGCAGTCTATATCGGCATCGTCTACGCCTACATGCCCTTCATGATTCTTCCTCTCTACACCAATCTGGTAAAACATGATCACTCCCTGGTGGAAGCATCTCTGGATCTTGGAGCACCTCCCTGGAAAACATTTCTGACCGTCACCCTTCCGCTTTCAAAAAACGGAGTGATTGCAGGTTCGATGCTGGTGTTCATTCCATCGGTTGGAGAATTCATCATTCCCGAATTGTTGGGAGGACCGGAAACCCTGATGATCGGCAAGGTTCTCTGGCAGGAGTTTTTTAATAACCGGGACTGGCCGGTGGCTTCGGCCGTCGCGATGGTCATGCTCGCATTGCTGGTCATTCCGATCATGCTGTTCCAGCATTACCAGTCCCGTGAAATGGGACAAAATCCCTAGGGAAAGATGAGCCTTTAGAATCAGACATGAGTCCAACTTTGTTTTCATGAAAGCCCAACGGTTAGGAACATTTTCCATCAGCAGTTTGGTGATCGGGTTTGGTTTTCTCTACATACCGATGCTGATTCTGGTCATCTACTCTTTCAATGCAAGCAGGCTGGTTACGGTCTGGGCGGGTTTTTCCACAAAATGGTATGTTGAACTCTTCCAGGATCAGCAGTTGCTGGATGCCGCATGGATGAGCTTGAAAATCGCGTTTCTAACGGCCTGCATGTCTCTGGTGATGGGTATGTTGGCGTCGTTAGCCCTGGTCCGTTTGGGACGATTCCGCGGTAAAATGTCTTTTGCGGGTATGATCACCGCTCCATTGGTGATGCCGGAAGTCATCACTGGACTTTCGCTGCTTCTGCTTTTTGTTGCGATGGAAAAATCTTTTGGCTGGCCTGGCGGAAGAGGAATGCTCACCATCTGGATTGCCCATGTAACGTTCAGTACCGCATTCGTTACGGTCATCCTTTCTTCTCGATTGAAGGAAATCGACCGTTCCCTTGAAGAAGCGGGAATGGATCTGGGTGCCTCCCCGCTGAAGGTTTTTTTCGTGATCACCATCCCGATCATCACCCCGGCCTTACTTGCTGCATGGCTTCTTGCCTTCACCCTTTCCCTGGATGACCTCGTCATAGCCAGTTTTGTTTCCGGACCTGGATCCACCACGCTGCCGATGAAAGTCTTTTCCAGTGTCCGGTTGGGAATCAGTCCGAAGATTAATGCATTGGCATCAATCATCATCGCTCTGGTCAGCCTTGGGGTGCTTACTGCGGGTTGGATCGTCCGCGGTTGGGAAAGGAAAAAAACCATGGGTATTTCCCAATAAACGGATCAGGGGTCCTACAGAATGAAGATCCTGTCAGCCTGGAGTGAAAAAACCGAACTATGCTT
>OCVP010000239.1_pt1 | contig 25430 bp, 24 predicted proteins | sample 1539171 | NCBI WGS metagenome assembly OCVP01 (sample SAMEA51879418, study PRJEB22527) | metagenome
TCTAGACTTAACTATGAGTTTTTCATTAATTTTATTTTCAAATGTTTGAATTAAAGTAATACTTTTCTTTTGGAAAGGTGCCACTCTAAAAGTGTCTTTTAGTCTTAAACTATTTTTTTGTAAGAGTTTTTTATCAATTCCATAAGGTATTACTTTGGCTGTAATCAGTTCTTGGTTTTGTTCAACTTTAGAAAATGGTCTTATTGCACTTATGGCAATTTTTGAATTATTATTCAATTTTATTAAATTGTTTGCGTTATAAATAAATAATCCTGATTTAGTACTGTAAATATTACTTCTTCCAGTATTTAGATTTTTATAATTTAAATTATTTAATTTATTTGTACATATACTTCTAGCTATTAGATCTGATGCTTTATTTTCATCAAAATCATTTTCACTAAGTAAAAAACCACTAATTTGTTTAAAACCATTACTTACAAGAATATTTTTAATTTGTTGGTTAATTTTAGTTCCTTTAGAAAGCTTAACTTTTTTTCCATTTTTAATAACAAAAATATTTTCTGGTAATATGTAACCAACACATTTTTGTATTTGAACAGTTTTAAATATCATTTAAGCAATATCTCAATATTTGGTCATAATATATATGATAAATTACTTGACGTAAATCTAAGTTAGTTATATCACAAATATATATAAATGGGGCTGTAGCTCAGTTGGGAGAGCGGGTGCTTTGCAAGCATCAGGTCGTCGGTTCGATCCCGTCCAGCTCCACCATTAAATATAATTTGTAGAGAGAAAAAAATGGCTGTTCCTAAAAGTAAAATAACTAAGTCAAGACGTGGAATGAGAAGATCTCACGATGCTATTGATAATGATGCATATGTTGAAAATAAGGACACTGGTGAGTTACATCGTCCTCATCACATTGATTTAAAAACAGGTATGTATAATGGGAAACAGATATTAAAAATCAAAACAAAAAATTAATATTTTCTTTAATTTAATAATATTAAAATATTTCCTTTTGATATTTGATATTAGGTGACGGTTATGAGTGATAAAAAAAAAGTTTCCAAAAATCCAATGTTTAACATAGGTGATATTGTTAAACATAGAATATATCCATTTAGAGGTGTTATTGTTGATGTTGATCCAGAGTTTTCAAATACAGAAGAGTGGTATCAATCAATTCCAGCAGATTTAAGACCTTCAAAGAAACAACCATTTTATCATTTAATGGCAGAAAATTCTGAAACATTTTATTCTGCGTATGTTTCTCAACAAAATATTATTATGGATAGTGATAATGGTCCAGTTGATCATCCTGATCTTGAACAAATGTTTAGTGGGATTCAAAAAGGTAAATATTTATTAAAGCCTCAGGTTAGGAATTAATAATTTATTAAATGTTCTTTAATTAATGTTATATAATACTATATATACACATATAATTATAATTAAAATCAGTAATATTTTCAAATAAGGTATATTAAAGTGGTAGCAACAACTGAAACTATTAATCAAGTAAAAACAACTACAGATAAATATAAATATGGATTTTCCACTGAGATTGAAGTTGATAAGGCTCCAAAAGGGCTGAATGAAGATATTATAAGATTTATTTCTGAAAAAAAAGACGAACCAAAATGGATGTTAGATTGGAGATTAGAAGCTTTTAAAAAATGGAAAAGAATGGAAAAGCCTAATTGGGCAAAAGTTTCTTTCCCAGATATAGATTTTCAAGATATTTATTACTATGCTGCTCCAAAAGCCAAAAAGAAGTTAAATAGTTTAGATGAAGTTGATCCTGAACTATTAAAAACCTATGAAAAATTAGGTATTCCTTTAAATGAACAAAAAATGTTAGCTGGTGTTGCGGTTGACGCGGTTTTTGATTCTGTTTCTGTGGCTACAACTTTTAGAGAAAAACTTTCAGAAGTTGGAGTGATTTTTTGTCCAATTTCTGAAGCAATAAAAAATCATCCAGATTTAGTAAAGAAATATATTGGTTCTGTAGTACCAGTAACTGATAATTATTACACAGCACTTAATTCTGCAGTTTTTACTGATGGTTCATTTGTATATATTCCAAAAGGAGTTAAATGTCCTATGGAATTATCTACTTATTTTAGGATTAATGAAAAAAATACTGGTCAATTTGAGAGAACATTAATAGTTGTTGAGGATGAAGGTTATGTCTCTTATTTGGAAGGATGTACAGCTCCACAAAGAGATGAAAATCAATTGCATGCTGCTGTAGTCGAACTAGTTGCTATGAACAAATCACAGATAAAGTACTCAACTGTACAAAATTGGTATCCAGGAGATGAACAAGGTAAAGGTGGAATATATAATTTTGTAACTAAAAGAGGTAAATGTTTAGGTGAAAATTCTAAGATATCTTGGACACAAGTTGAGACAGGCTCTTCAATTACGTGGAAGTACCCATCTTGCATTCTTATGGGGGATAACTCAATTGGAGAATTTTATTCAGTAGCAATTACTAATAATGCTCAACAGGCGGATACTGGTACTAAAATGATACATATTGGTAAAAACACAAAATCTACAATTATTTCAAAAGGTATTTCAGCAGGAAAGTCACAAAATACATACAGAGGACAAGTTCAAATACAAAAAGGTGCTTACAATGCACGCAATTTTACTCAGTGCGATTCTTTACTCATTGGTGACACCTGTTCAGCACATACAGTACCTTATATTAATCAACATGTATCAAATGCTAAGGTTGAGCATGAGGCAACCACTTCAAAAATATCAGAAGACCAACTGTTTTATTGTATGCAAAGGGGGCTAGATGCCGAACAAGCAACTTCTATGATTGTTAATGGATTTTGTAAAGAAGTCATGAAAGAACTTCCTATGGAATTTGCTGTTGAGGCTCAAAAATTAATAGGTATTAGTCTAGAAGGTTCAGTAGGGTAAAGCCTTATGCCTATACTTGAGATTAAAAATGCTGAATTAAGCATTAATAATAAAAAGATATTAAAAGGATTATCATTAAACGTAAATGAGGGAGAAACTCATGCGATTATGGGTCCAAATGGATCTGGAAAAAGTACGCTTTCATATATGTTAGCCGGAAGAGATGGCTATGAATTAGATAATGGAAGCATTACATTTGATAATATTGATCTTACTCCACTTTCACCAGATGAAAGATCAAATTTAGGGCTGTTTTTAGCTTTCCAATATCCAGTAGAACTACCTGGTGTATCAAGCACAAATTTTTTAAGAGAAATTTTTAACTCTAGAAAAAAATATTTAGGTGAAAATGAATTATCACATCTTGATTTTATAAAGCATTTAAGAAAAGTTGCTGAAAATCTTAGTATTAAAGATGAAATGTTAAAAAGATATGTAAATTTTGGCTTTTCTGGTGGAGAGAAAAAAAGATTTGAAATACTTCAGATGGCTCTTTTAAATCCAAAAATTTCTGTGCTAGATGAGACTGATTCTGGTTTAGACGTAGACGCACTAAAAATAGTTTCTGAAGGTGTTAATAACTTAAAAGATAAAAAAAATGCTGTAGTTGTAATCACTCATTATCAAAGATTATTGGATTATATAAAACCAGACATTGTCCATATAATGTCAGACGGTAAAATTATTAAATCTGGAGATGCAGACCTAGCTTTGTACGTAGAAAAAAATGGTTATTCTGAGATTTTGAATGAAAAAAGCTAGAAATGACCAATTCTTTTCAAATTTAGAAAAATTTGTTAATAAAGTTTATCCAAATCAACCTCAAAGACAACCTTATTTGAATTTAAAGTCTTGGCCTTCTCCAAGAGATGAAGCTTGGAAATTTAGCCGATTAGGTAAGTTAGCTAGAAAAAATATTTTACCACTAAATTTGGAAAATCAACAAGATTTCAATATTAATAAATTAATAAAAGATTCTATATCTTTAGTTTTTGTTAATGGAAAATTTGAAAAAAAATTATCAGATAAATTACTTTCAGAAATTGTAATTGAAGAAGTTCAAATAGAAGATTTTAAAGAGATAATTAATAAGTTTGATAACTTATCTGTAAAAAATCATCCAACATTAAATTCTACCCTTTCATGTTCTCAGAAGTTTTTTAAAATTAAATTTAAAAATGATATAAAGTTTTATAAACCAATTGAAATTTTTAATTTAGGAGGAAGTGAAAACACGTCAATACATCCTTTTATTTTTATTGATTTAGAAAAAAATGCAGATGTTCAAGTTTTTCAACATTACTCAACCTATGCCGGATTATTAGCTCCTTTTGAAATTATAAATTTATCAGAAAACTCAAATTTAGAAATTATTAAAATATATGATGATAAAATAAATTCACATAATCTATCATTGACACTTTCTGTAATAAAGGAAGAAGCTAATTTAAGAAGTTTTGCACTTATTAAAGGTGGTGAATTCACTAGATCGGAAATGCATACTTTGTTAGAAGGGGAAAACTCAAAAGCAGATATTAATGGCATTTATTTATCATCGGGAAATCAGCATCATGATTTAACTTCATGTGTTTATCATAATGTACCTAATTGCAAATCTTCTCAAATTGTTAAAGGTGTACTAGGAGAAGAATCAACTGCAGTCTTTCAAGGTAAAGTCAGAGTTGAAAAACTTGCACAGAAAACTGAAGCTAAACAAATGAGTAGGGCTATTATGTTATCAGATAAAGCTGTATCTAATTCTAAGCCTGAACTTGAAATTTATGCAGATGATGTGATATGTGGGCATGGAGCAACAGTTGGCGAATTAGATGAAGATCAAATTTTTTATCTTTCAAGTAGGGGTATATCTAAACAAAAAGCTAAAGTTATTCTTATAGATGCATTTTTAAATGAGATGATTTCTTTATCAATTAGTGATAAATTTCATGACATTATTTATAATGAAACTAAAACTAAAATTAATAAATTATTAGCTAATGAATATGAATGATATACATAAGAATTTTGATACACAAAAAATTATTAATGAATTTCCAGCATTAAAACAAAAAGTTTGGGATAAATCATTAGTATATTTAGATTCAGCAGCATCAATGCAAAAGCCAAAAGATGTTATTGATGTAATTAATAATAACTACTCTAAGGAATATTCGAATGTACACAGGGGATTACATTTTTTATCAGAAAAAGCCACAGAGAGTTATGAAGAAGCCAGACGAAAAGTTGCAAAATTTATCAATGCAGATGAAAAAGAGATTATCTTTACGTCAGGTGCAACTGCATCAATAAACCTAGTTGCTTATAGTTGGGGGATGGAAAATCTAAGTCCTAATGATGAAATAATTTTAACAATCGCAGAGCATCATGCTAATTTTGTACCTTGGCAATATATTGCTGGAATAAAAAAAGCTAACATAAAGGTTGCTTATTTTGATCCTGATAAAGATTTTGATATAAATATCATTAAATCACTTATATCAGATAAAACTAAAGTTATAACTTTTCCTCACGTTTCAAATGTTTTAGGGACAATATTTCCAATTAAAGAAATTTGTGATTTAGCCAAATCTGTTAATGCTATTTCTTTAGTAGATGGATGCCAGGGAATAAATCACTTCCCTGTTGATGTTAAAAATATTGGTTGTGATTTTTATTGTTTTTCTGGACATAAATTATATGGACCAACTGGAATTGGTATTCTCTATGGAAATTATAAATTACTAGAAAACATGCCTCCTTTTTTATGTGGAGGTGATATGATTGACGTAGTAAGCATTGACAAAACTACTTTTGCAGACCCACCTCTAAAATTTGAAGCTGGGACCCCTCCTATTGTTCAAGCAATTGCATTAGGAAAAGCTATTGATTGGATTAATAAATATGGAATTGAAAATATTGGTAATCATGAACAAAAATTGATTTCTTATGCATATGATAAACTCGAAAAAATAGATGGTGTAAATATTTTTGGAAAAAATAAGAATAAAGCAGGAGTAATATCCTTTACAATGGACTGTGCACATTCTCATGATATTGCTACAATAATTGATAGAGAAGGTGTGGCCGTTAGAGCTGGTCATCATTGTGCACAACCACTTTTAGATCATTTTAATTTAAGTTCTACAACTAGAGCATCAGTTGGAGCTTATTCTACATATGAAGATTTTGATAGATTAGTATTATCTTTGGAAAAAGTTAAGAAGATTTTTAAATGATGAATAAAGATACAAAAACGCTTTATGATTTTATACCAAACTACCCAAAAGGTTCAACAAAACCATTTATAGTAAAGTTAGGGAGTAAAAATACTTTTGATAAAATTTCAATATATGAAAAAGATATAATTTCTAATTTAACAAATGTCTATGATCCAGAGATACCAGTCAATATTTATGATTTAGGTCTTATATATGACATAAATATATCAAAAGGTAATAATGTGTTTATAAAAATGTCTTTAACATCACCTGGGTGCCCTGTTGCAGGTGAATTACCAAAACAGGTTGCAGATGAGTTGACTAAAATTAAAAATATAGGTCTAATTGAAGTAGAGCTTGTGTGGGATCCACCATGGACAAAAGAAAGAATGAGCGAGGACGCTAAATTAGCGTTAGATATATAAATGGAAAATAACAAACAAATTTTGACTATTACGGACGCTGCATTAAATAGGGTCAAATTCCTCATGAAAAAAACAGGTAATGATATCGTTGGATTAAGAGTTGGTATTAAAACAGCTGGTTGTTCAGGTTTGAAATATAATATTGAGTACGCTAAAGAAGTAAAACCATTTGAAGAAAAAGTAATTGTTGATGACGTACTTATTTTAGTAGATCCTGCTGCAACAATGTTTTTAATTGGATCAAAAATGGATTATAAAGAAAGTAAATTTAGTTCAGGCTTCGAATTCGAAAATCCAAATGAAATTTCAAGATGCGGATGTGGTGAAAGTTTCACAGTATCAAACTCTTAATTTTCAATGAAAAAAAATGTTAATGAAACAATAAATCCAAGTACATTGGATTTCCTTTCTATATTAAAACAACTTTATGAATTTGTTATTCCAAAAGGTAATATTGAAATTCCAGCTCGAATCTTTATAGCTATTTTTTTTCTTTTTTTGGGAACATTAACTAATATATTGATTCCATTTTTATATGGATATTCTGTTGATTTAGTAAATAAAAAAGAATTTTCAAACTTTTATTTAATAATTGTATTAATTGGTTGTTATGGTTTTGCTCGCTTTGCCAAGGTGTTTTTTGATGAAGCTAAACAATTTGTTTTTATAAAAGTTGCTCAAAAATCTGTAAGAGCTGCAGCATTATTTGCCTTTCAACATCTGCATAACTTATCTTTAAATTTTCATCTTAATAGAAAAACAGGAGGATTATCTAGAGCTCTCGATAGAGGTGCTAAAGGAATAGAGCTTTTATTAAGATTCAGTATTTTTGAAGTTATCCCTGTTGTTTTAGAGGTGATAATGGTAGGCGTGGTACTTTGGACAACGTTTGGTTTTTTTTATTGTGCTGCTACATTGTTAACTGTTTTTCTTTACGGTATTTTCACTTTTAAACTGACTGAATGGAGAATCTTAATCAGAAAAAAAATGAATGAATCTGATGAAAATGCAGGAACCAAAATGGTTGATAGTTTACTTAATTATGAAACAGTGAAATATTTTAATTCTGAAATTAAAGAAATAAATTCTTATAACAATGCTCTCAAAGATTATGAAGACAAAGCTGTAAAAACAAGATTGTCACTTACAGCGGTAAATCTAGGACAAGGTTTAATTATTTCTTTAGGTTTATTTTCCATTATGTCTATGGCTGCATATGATATTTACCATGAAAAAATGAGCCTTGGTGATTTTGTTGTCGTAAACACATTCTTGCTTCAATTATATGTTCCATTAGAATTTTTAGGATATGTTTATAGGGAGATAAGACAATCAATTTTTGATATGAAAAAAATGTTTGAATTAATGAATGAAAAGTTAGATATATTTGATCAAGATAATGCCAAAAATTTTAAATTTCATAATGGTGAAATAAACATTTCAAACTTAGGTTTCAACTATAATTCTAGAAATATCATTAAAAATTTAAATCTTGAAATAGAAGGAGGTAAAAGTACAGCAATTGTCGGACCAACAGGTTGTGGAAAATCTACTTTAACTAAGTTACTTTTTAGATTTTATGATCCTCATAAAGGTGAAATTTCAATAGATAATCAAAAATTAAAAGATTGTAAAATGGACTCTATAAGATCAATTATTGGTGTTGTTCCTCAAGATACCATCATGTTTAATAATACAATAGGTTATAATCTTTCTTATGGAAACCCAAACGCCTCTATAAAAGAAATTAGAAAAGTAGTTAAACTTTGTAATTTAGATGACTTTATTGAATCTTTAGATTTAAAGTATGAAACTATTGTCGGTGAAAGAGGTTTAAAATTATCAGGTGGAGAAAAGCAAAGGATAGCAATCGCTAGAATGATGTTAAAAAAACCAAAAATTTTAATTTTAGATGAAGCAACGTCAGCTCTTGACTCTAAAACAGAGAAATTAGTCTTGGACTCAATAGATGAATATTTTAAAAATAGTACGAAAATTATAATTGCTCATAGATTAACGACCATTCGTAACTCTGATAAGATTGTAGTTATGTCTAAAGGAAAAATAATTGAACAAGGAAAACACAGTAATTTGATAAAAAATAAAGGATTATATTATGAAATGTGGAACAAACAAAAAGAGATAAAAAAACAAGTTAATTTAGTCAATTAAAAATTGTTCTTTTAAATGTCTGTTTTCCATATTATCTTCAGGATCGTGTAAAAGTTTTATATTAATATCTTTTCTCAATTTAATTATTACTTTTTTAATGTTTTTAACTTCTTCTGAATCTGCACTGGCATTAACTGGTCTATATTCTGGATTTTTTATTGTGAATGTAACAACTGAATTATTATTTAGTAAAGCTCCTTGCCAATTTCTTGGTCTGAATGGACTTATTGGTGTTAATGCAAGTATATCGGATTTAAGTGGTATAATTGGCCCTTTTGCAGAGTAATTATAAGCCGTTGAACCTACTGGAGTAGAAACTAAAATTCCATCACAATATAAATCTCTTAGTCTTTCCACTCCATCAACTGAAATAGAAATAATTGAACTTTGATTTGTATTTCTGAATAATGAAATTTCATTTATTCCAAGAAATTTTTGTTTTTTTCCTTTATGATCAAAACACTCCATCTCGAGAGGATGGACAGTTAATTGACTAGCTTTATTTATTCTCTTAATCAAATTTGTTTTATTAATTTTATTCATCAAGAAACCAATATGACCTTTATTTAAACCAAAAACAGAAGAGTTGTTTTTAATTGCAAGTCTTAAAGCTTTTAACATTTCTCCGTCACCACCTATTGCCACAATTACATCTGCTTCTCTTAAATTAGCTTGATTGTAAAGTTTACAATATTTAGATTTAAGAGAGAGAGCTTCTTTACTATTCGATGATGTGAAGTGTATTTTCATTGTCATATTAATAAATTAATTATATACATAGTTAATCAAAAAAAGGCCAATAAGTGCAAATAAAAGAAACATTTTTAAATTTAACAAAAACTTATAAAAATGCAATTGATAGACTCGAAAAACTTTTTGATCCAGAATTTGAAAAAGCTGTAAAGTTAATTAATTCTTCAGATGGTCATATAGTTGTTTGTGGCATGGGAAAATCTGGTTTAGTTGGAAGAAAAATTTCTGCTACCTTAGCATCAACTGGAACGCCAAGTTATTTCTTGCATCCTGGTGAGGCTATCCATGGCGATTTAGGTATAGTTCAATCAAAAAGCATTATTATTTTAATATCATATTCAGGTGAAACTGATGAGATTTTAGCACTTTTACCTGCATTAAAGAGATTGAAAGTTAAAATAATTGCAATGACAGGTGAATTAAATTCTAATCTAGCAAAAAATTCAGATATTGTTTTAAACATATCTGTAGATAAAGAAGCTTGTCCATTAAATTTGGCTCCAACTACATCAACTTTAACAACTTTAATAATTGGTGATGCATTAGCTGTTTCTTTAATGAATTTAAAAAACTTTAAACAAGAGGATTTTGCATTAACTCATCCTGGTGGATCTCTAGGTAGAAGATTGTTATTGAGCGTTAAGGACGAAATGATTACTCAAAATTTACCTTTTGTGAATAAAAATGGGACTATGAAAGAAGTTGTTCTAAAAATGACAGAAAGTAGATTAGGATTGGCATTAATTGGAAATGAAGAAAAACTTGAAGGCATTATTACAGATGGTGACCTTAGAAGATCATTATTAATGTCTGATGATTTTACTAAAATAGAAATAAAAGATATTTTAAATAAATCACCTATGACGGCATATGAGAATGATAACTTACAAGTTGCTCACGAGAGAATGAAAGAGGCCAGATTACAATCATTAGTTGTCAGAAATAATGATGAAAAGATAGTTGGTGTAATTCAAATATTTAAATAGACAATGAATATAGATCAATTTGATTTTAATCTTCCAGAAGATTTAATTGCTCAACAACCAGTAAATCCAAGACATAATTCAAAATTATTATCTTGTATTAACTCAGAATTAGGTGATTTTCATTTTTATGATTTACCAAATCTTCTGAGTCCTGGTGATGTAATAGTTGTTAATGATACAAAAGTTTTAAAAGCTAAATTAATTGGTTTAGTTAATGAAAAAAAACTTAGTTTTAATCTTCATATGAAAAATAGTGAAGATCAATGGTATGCCTTTTGTAAACCAGCAAAGAAGTGTAGAAAAAATGACGAGGTATATTTCTCTAAATCTTTTAAAGCAATAATTTTAGAAAAAAAAGATCATGGAGAAGTTCTATTAAAGTTTAATTTTTCTGGTAATGAGTTGCTAGACAAAATTTCTAAATACGGAATCACCCCATTACCGCCATATATAAAAAATGAAAATTTAGAAAATGAAACACATTATCAAACATTTTTTGCAAAAAAGATAGGTGCTGTTGCTGCTCCTACAGCTGGGCTGCATTTTACTAAAGAAATAATTGATACTTTAATCAAAAAAAAAGTTTTGATTACATCTATAACTTTGCACGTTGGTGCAGGTACTTTTCTTCCAGTTAAAACTCAAAATATAAATGATCATAAAATGCATTTTGAGTCTTATGAAATTTCAAAAAATACAGTAAATATTTTAAAAAATGCAAAATTAAATGGGAAAAAAATAATTGCTGTTGGTACAACTGTAATGAGAACATTGGAAGCAACTTTTTTAAAGTTCAATGATATAAAAAGTTGTTCTGATAAGACGGATATATATATTAAACCAGGATTTAAATTTAATGTTGTAGACTACTTACTAACAAATTTTCATTTACCAAAATCTACTTTATTAATTTTAATCTCAGCCTTTTCCGGAGAAGAGGAGGTGAAAAAAATTTATGATCATGCAATCAATAAATTGTATAGATTTTATTCTTATGGAGATTGTTGCTTGCTGAAGAGAAAAGGTTATGTCAATAAAATTTGATTTTTCATTAGTCGCTGAAGATAGTAAAGCAAGAGCAGGATTACTTAGGACAGCACATGGTGATATTGAAACACCAATTTTTATGCCAGTAGGTACTTTAGGTACAGTAAAAGCTATGCATTTAAAAGATGTTTTAGAATTAGGTTCGCAAATCATTTTGGGTAATACTTATCATCTTTATTTAAGACCTGGTCAAGAAGTTATAAAAAAGTTTGGTGGTTTAAGATCATTTATTAATTGGGAAAAACCAATATTGACTGATTCAGGAGGGTTTCAAATTATGAGTCTCTCTAAATTAACAAAGGTAACTGATAAAGGAGTTTATTTTCAATCTCATTTAGATGGAAAAAAAATATTTTTAACCCCTGAAATTAGCACTCAATTTCAACATATTTTAGGTTCAACAATTACAATGCAATTAGATGAATGTATTAAATATCCTGCATTGAGAACAGATGCTGAAAATTCGACTAATTTATCTATTGAATGGGCAAAAAGATCAAGAGAAGCCTTTATAAATAGACCTGGTTACGGACAATTTGGAATTGTTCAAGGATCAGATTTTGAGGACTTAAGAGAAACTTCATGTAATGAATTAACAAAAATTGATTTTGAAGGTTACGCAATTGGAGGTCTCGCAGTTGGAGAACCTCAAGATGTAATGTTTGATACAATTATTAAAACAGAAAAAAAATTACCAAAACATAAACCTAGATATTTAATGGGAGTAGGTAAGCCGGATGATATTATAGGTGCTATAAAAAGAGGTGTTGATATGTTTGATTGTGTTCTTCCAACACGATCAGGTAGAAATGGACAAGCTTTTACTTCTTTAGGGCCAATTAATATAAAAAATGCAAAATACAAATTTGATAAAAACCCATTAGATCAAGATTGTTTTTGTTATACATGTAAAAATTTTTCAAATGCATATATCCATCATCTTATTAAATCAAAAGAAATTTTAGGTGCATCATTATTAACTTGGCATAATTTATCATTTTATATGAACCTTGTTAAAAGAGCTAGGGAGAGCATTATAAGTAATAGTTTCAAAGAATTTGAAAAAAATTTTTTAAAAAAATACAATTTCAAAAGTAATGAATAATAAAAAACAAAATAATGAACAAATTAAGACAAAAATTAATTTATTATCAAAATCTTTTGGTTTTGATGTCTGCAAAATAACTAAACCTGAAATACCAAATCAAATCCAAAAACAATTTCAAAAATTTTTAAAAAATAAACTTTATGGTGAAATGGATTGGTTAAAAAAAACAGAATATAGAAGAAAGTCACCAATTAATTTATGGCCTGAAGCAAAATCAGCAATAATATTAGGTTTAAACTACGGGCCTAGAGATAATCCGCTTTTAAAAAATAAAAAGAATGACTTAGGGAATATTTCTGTTTACGCAAATGGAGAGGATTATCATAAAGTATTTAAAGGAAAATTAAAAAGGTTCGCTAGTAAATTATTTCCAATTTTGAATAAAGATAAACTTTTAGATTTAAAGGTATTTGTTGACACAGCGCCATTACTAGAAAAACCTCTAGCTCAATTAGCAGGTTTAGGTTGGCAGGGAAAACACACAAACTTAGTATCAAAAGAATTTGGTTCGTGGTTATTTTTAGGAGTTATACTTTTAAATAAAGACATACCAATTGATTTGCCTGAAAATGATCATTGTGGTTCATGTAAGGCTTGCTTAGATATTTGTCCTACAGAAGCCTTTATAGCCCCTTATGAAATTGATCCTAGAAAATGTATTTCTTATCTTACAATTGAATATTCTGGAAAAATATCAGAAATGTTTATGGAAAAAATGGGGAATAGGATTTATGGGTGCGATGATTGTTTAGCAATATGTCCTTGGAATAAATTTGCTAAATTATCATCTGAAATTAAGTTTTATGAAATTGATAAAGAGTTTAGTTTAGATATACTTTTAACTTTAGATGAATTTAGTTTTAAAAAAAAGTTTGCGAAATCACCAATTAAAAGAATTGGAAGAGAACGATTTATTAGAAATTGTTGTATAGCAGCAGGCAATAGTAAAAATAAGATTTATAAAAAACAACTCAAATATTTGTTGGATAATGAAAAATCAGAAATAATTTTATATGCAGCTAATTGGGCAAATGAGAGGTTAGTTTAGTTTAAGACAAAGCATCATTTCCTGTTTCACCAGTTCTTATTCTGGTTGCGCTTTTAATATCAAATACAAAGATTTTACCATCACCTATTTGACCAGTATTTGCACTTTTGTTTAGGGTTTCCAAAACTTTTTCTTCTAATTCATCTGGAACAGCTAATTCAATCTTAAGTTTTGGTACAAAAGAAACGCTATACTCAGTTCCTCTATAAATTTCAGTTTGGCCTCTTTGTCTGCCAAAACCTCTTACTTCTGAAGCGGTTAACCCTTCAACTCCAATTTGAGTTAAAGCTTTTCTAACATCATCAAGTTTAAAAGGTTTAATAATGGCAATAAAATATTTCATAATTTGATTGTATTTTAAAAATATATAATAACAATAGTTTTTTAGATGTTTTGGAGATTGAAATGACATATGAAATAAAACAAATAATAGCACCAAAGGGATATTTAAGAGTTGGAATTAACATGAGTAATTTTTTACTTGTTGTGGGTAAAAATGAAGATGGTGATCCAATTGGTATATCACCTGATATTGCAAAATTAATTGCAAAAAAAATTGATGTTAAATGTAAATTTATTTTATTTGAAAGACCAGGACAGTTAGCTGATGTTGTAAATGACGATGTTTGGGATATAGGTAATATCGCTTTTGAACCCGAAAGAGGTAATACAATAGATTTTTGTAATCCATATGTTTTAATAGATGCAAATTTTTTAGTTAAAAATAAATCTGGTCTTCTTACAAATCAGGATATTGACAAAGAAGAAAATACTATTGTTGTTGCAGATAGGAGCGCTTATGATTTATGGCTCAAATCAAATTTTAAATTTTCTAAAATTGTTAGAGTCAAATCGATTGACGATTCTCATACTTATTATAGGACAGGTAATGCAAATGTGTTAGCTGGTTTAAGACCAAAGTTAATTGATGAAATGCAATTGAAAAATAATGATAGGATTATTGATGAACCATTTACATATATAAAGCAATCAGTTGGGTTTAAAAAGAATTATCCTGAAGTTATTGAATTTATTAATTCAATAATATTTGAAGCTATAGAGGATGGATATATTAAAAATTCTTTACAAAAGCATAATGTAGATAAAAAATTAAGTATTCCAAAATCAAATTAATTTTGATGACCATAAAACCTTTTTTTTATCTTTTAATAACAATTTTAGTCTGGGGATCATCTTTCCCAGCAATGTCATACCTTTTAAAAGATTTAAACCCCATGGAGCTAGCTTTAGGTAGATTTTTATTACCAGGTATTTTGGGATTATTATACTTTTTAAAAACTAAGTTAAATATTTCAATGAGAGATTATCTTCGTTTTTTTTTATCAGGTTTTTTTGGAATATTTTTATATAATTTTTTTTTAAATACTGGACAAACTTCAGTTAGTGCAGGTGCAAGTAGTTTTATAGTAAATTGTAATCCACTTTTTGCATTTTTAATTGGTTTCTATTTATTAAAACAAAAGATAAAAGCTTACTACTGGGTTGGTATAATTATATGTATTGTAGGTGTGTTTATAATTTCATTAGAAAGACAATTAGACACTATTTTGAATGAGGGTGCATTTTTAATATTTTTTGCTGCTTTTTTGACAGCAAGTTATTTTCATATTGTAAAACCATTAATAGATAAATATGGTGTTACTATTTCATTATCTTTAACTCTAGTTTTTGGAACAATTCCAATGTTATTCTGGTTCAATTCAACTTTAAACTCAGTCAGTGTTTTAGATGAAAAGAGTATATTTGCTCTTGTTTGGCTAACTTTATTTCCAACACTTTTAGGTTACTATACTTGGACATATTCAGTGGGTTATTTTGGTGCAAATAAAGCATCGTTTTTTTTATTTTTAATTCCTGTTTTTTCAATAATAATTGACTATTTATTTCTTGAAAATCTACCAAGTTTGACAACTTTATTGGGGGGATCTTTAATTTTATCTAGCGTGTCCGTAATACTTTATTTAAATTTTAAATAAAATTTATGTATTTTTATGGAGCGGGTAGCGAGAATCGAACTCGCGTCATCAGCTTGGAAGGCTGAGGTCTTACCACTACACAATACCCGCATGTATTGGTAATATACAATCTTTTTAAAAAATGTAAATATTGGTTTAATTAAATTAAAATTAATTCCATCCTTTAATATTGTTTTGAATTAATTTAGATAATAATGAAATACCTTCTTCCCCATCATTTAAGCAATTTATATAATTTAAATTTTTTCCACCATGCTCTTGAAAAGTTTCCAGAGCTTCATTTTTGATTTCATCAAGTGTTTCTAAACAGTCTGTAACGAAACCAGGAGAAATTATACTGATTTTTTTTGTTCCATTTTTGGCAAGTTCTATTAAAGTCTCATCAGTATAAGGTTTTAACCACTCTTCAGGTCCAAATCTTGATTGAAACGAAACGGTAAATTTATTATCTGGCCATTTAAGTTTTTCTTTTATTAATCTTCCAGTTTTTTGGCAATGACAATGATAAGGATCACCTAATAATAAATATCTACGAGGAACACCATGAAAAGAAACAATAAGATGCTCAGGTTTTCCAGTTTTTTTAAATGATTCCTGAATTGAGTTTGCAATGTTAGTAATATATTTATCATCATCAAACCAAGGAGCTATAGTTCTAATGGATGGTTGCCATCTTTTTTTTAATAACCATTTAAACACTTCATCTTGTACTGATGCTGTGGTACTTGCAGAGTACTGAGGATAAAGCGGCAAAATTAATAATTTAGAACAACCTTTTTGAAATAAAAGTTCAAGTTTTTCATTTATTGATGGTTTCCCATATCTCATTGAATAATCAAATATTAATGAATCATTTGATTTAAACTTATCTTGTATTTTTTTTAACTGGCTTTCTGTTATGTATCTAAGTGGTGATCCTTTTTTTTCATCCCAAATTCGTTTATAAGCTTTACCAGATTTTTGAGGTCTGAAGGCTAAGATAGGTCCATTTAAGATTAACCACCAAAGTGGTTTAAACACATCTATTACACGTCTATCGCTAAGAAATTGTTTAAGGTATTTTCTCATTGACCAATAATCAGTGTTTTCAGGTGTGCCTAAGTTTATTAAAAGGATACCAATTTTATCAAATTTTGTTTTTATATGATCTGGGGGTTTCTGTATCATTTCATTTACGCGGCGTTAATGCTGGTTTTTGTAAAATTAAATTTTCTAAATGTTTTTTCTAAACTATCAACTAAATCTAATATCATCTTTTTACTATGAAATGGTCCTGGTGTAACTCTTAACCTCTCTTCTCCTTTTTTTACAGTTGGGTAGTTAATTGGTTGTATATAATGACCATAGTTATCAAGTAAGTGTTTACTTATTTCATTACATAATTCAGCATCTCTAATCATCACTGGGATAATATGGGTTGTATTTTTAAGTATCTCTATATCATGTTTTAAAAGTTCATTTTTTAAAAATTTAACGTTTTCTTGCTGTTTGATTCTTAATTCACTGTTAGATTTAAGATATTCAATAGATGCTCTTGCACTTTCAGCCACTAATGGAGGCAACGAAGTGGTAAAGATAAAGCCACTCGCTGTAGATCTAATTGCATCACAGACAAGATCATCAGATGCTATATAGCCTCCTATTGTTCCAAAAGCTTTAGCTAGTGTTCCTTGAATAATATCAATATTATTTTGCAAATTAAACTTTTCTGAAATTCCTGCGCCTGTTTTTCCGTACATGCCAACTGCATGAACTTCATCAACATAAGTGAACGCATTATATTTTTTTGATAAATTAACTATTCCAGCTAAGTCTCCTATACTTCCATCCATTGAATAAATAGATTCAAATATAATAATTTTAGGACGATTAATATCTACTAATGATAATTTATTTTCTAAATCAATCATATCATTATGATTAAAAATATATTTTTCACATTTATTTTTTTTTATTCCAGAAATGATTGATGCATGGTTTTTTTCATCAGAAAATATAATCGAATCCTTAAATATAGTTGTTAATGCACCAATTGTACTTTCATTTGCTACATATCCAGATGTAAAAACCAACGCTTTTTGTTTACAATGTAAATTAGCTAAATCATCTTCTAATTTAACTAGAGGCGAATGGGTTCCAGATATATTTCTTGTTCCTCCTGAACCAATTCCATAATTATCTAGACATTCTTTTGCTCTTTTTATGGATGACGCATTTTTACTCATTCCGAGATAATCATTGGAACACCAAATTAGAATATCTTTAAGTTTATTTTTATAAGCTTTTTTCGCTAGTGGATAAGAATTATCTTTCTTAATTTCATTAAAAATTCTATATCTGTTTTCTTTTTTTATTTTTGTTAATTCATTAACAAGTAAATTTTTATACAGTTGTTTATTCATAAAAGTTATCTTTGTTGATTATTTATTTGGCATCTCTAAGTATAATTAATTTTTTTAAAAAAATATGTTGAACTTTTATAGGTTTCATTATAAGCCTACATACAATTTATATAAGGTGTTTTTAAATGAATTCTATAGATAAAAATAAAATAAATAATGAATCTTCAAATAAGTCTGGTATTCAAGGATCTAGAATTGTACTACCTGAAAATTATGTTCCTACTGACATTGAAGAATATATGAATGAAAATCATTTAGAGTTTTTTAGACAAAAACTTTTGATATGGAAAAAAGAGTTATTAAATGAGGCTTCAGATACTAAAGATGATCTATCTGAAGATGGATTGCAGAGACCTGATATTGCTGACAGAGCTCAAGTTGAAAGTAATGCTGCTATTCAATTACGTACAAGAGATAGAGAAAGAAAATTAATTAGTAAAATTGACTCTGCTTTGAGAAGAATTGATTTAGGTACATACGGTTACTGTGAAGAAACAGATGAGCCTATTGGTATTAAAAGATTAATCGCAAGGCCGATAGCATCTTTATGTTTGGATGCTCAAGAAAGGCATGAAAAAATGGAAAGAATACATAAAGACGATTAAAAAGAACAAAATGTGAACATTTGTTGACATAAGAACAAAACATGAATATTATATTCTTATAAATTTTTTAGGAGTATAAAAATGAATGCTGAGGTACTTGATTTTTCCATGGATAATGAAAATAAAAATTTAGCACTAGAAGGTGCGATTTCACAAATTGAAAAGAACTTTGGTAAAGGTTCTGTAATGAAATTAGGAGAAAATGATCAAAATATTGATATTCAATCAATTTCAACAGGATCACTTGGGTTAGATATTGCTCTTGGAATAGGTGGTTTTCCAAAAGGTAGAATAATTGAAATTTATGGTCCAGAAAGTTCTGGTAAGACGACTTTAGCTCTTCATGCTATTGCTGAAGCACAAAAGCAGGGTGGCTCATGTGCTTTTGTAGATGCAGAACATGCATTAGATCCGGTTTATGCTAAAAAATTGGGTGTGAATATTGATGAATTACTTATTTCACAACCTGATGCTGGTGAACAAGCATTAGAGATTGCTGATACATTAGTTAGATCAGGCGCTATATCAGTAATGGTTATTGATTCGGTTGCTGCTTTAGTACCACGAGCTGAATTAGAGGGAGACATGGGTGATACACATGTTGGACTTCAAGCTCGATTAATGAGTCAAGCATTACGAAAACTTACTTCATCAATATCTAAATCTAATTGTCTAGTTATTTTCATAAATCAAATTAGGTTAAAGATTGGTGTTATGTTTGGAAGTCCTGAAACTACAGCAGGTGGAAATGCTCTAAAATTTTATTCATCTGTAAGACTCGATATAAGAAGAATTGGAGCTATAAAAGATAAGGATGACATAGTTGGAAATCAAACAAGAGTTAAAGTTGTTAAAAACAAAGTTGCTCCTCCCTTTAGAACTGTAGAATTTGATATTATGTACGGAGAGGGAATTTCAAAACATGGAGAACTTATAGATTTAGGTGTTGCAGCAGATATTATTGATAAGGCTGGTGCATGGTTCTCTTACAATGATCAAAGAATTGGTCAAGGTAAGGAAAATGCAAAAAAGTATTTAAAAGATAATCCAGATACTGCATTGGAAATAGAAAATAAAATTAGAAGTAATTCTGGATTAGTTGATAATATTATGATGAACCCAGAGGTTTCTGAAGAAAAAAATACAGAAGAGTAATTTTTTATTATTTAAACTTGCTTTAATATTAACAAAATAATTAAATATATTTTTTAATTGGTTTTGTTATGAAGAATATGAATCTTTCAGAAATAAGAAATACTTTTATACAGTATTTTAAGAAAAATAATCATAAAGAAATTAAATCCAGTAATTTAGTACCTGATAACGATCCTACTCTTTTATTCACGAATTCAGGTATGGTTCAATTTAAAAATATTTTCACTGGAGTAGAAAAAAGAGATTACGATAAAGCTGTTACTTCTCAAAAATGTCTTAGAGCGGGTGGAAAGCATAATGATTTAGAGAATGTAGGTCATACTGCACGTCACCATACATTTTTTGAAATGTTAGGAAACTTTTCATTTGGGGATTATTTTAAGGAACAAGCAATACATCAATCATGGGATTTGCTTACTAAAGTATTTGAAATTCCTGAAAATAAATTATTAGTGACTATATTTCATGAAGATGAAGAAGCTGAGCGTCTATGGAAAAAAATTGGTAATCTTGACGAAAGTAAAATTATTAAAATTAAAACAAGTGATAATTTTTGGAGTATGGGTGATACTGGACCATGTGGCCCATGTTCAGAAATTTTCTTTGATCATGGTGAAAGTGTTAAAGGTGGCCCACCTGGGTCAAAGGATGAGGATGGAGACAGGTTTATAGAAATCTGGAATCTTGTTTTTATGCAATTTGAGCAAATTGATGCTAAGACAAGAGTAAATTTACCAAAACCTAGCATTGATACAGGGATGGGTTTAGAAAGAATATCAGCTTTACTACAAGGTACACATGATAACTATGAAACAGACTTATTTAAAAACCTAATTAAAGCATCATCCGAAGTTACTAAATCTAAGGTTACGATAAATAACGCTGCTTCACATAGAGTAATAGCAGATCACATTAGATCAAGTGTATTTTTAATTTCTGAAGGAGTACTTCCTAGCAATGATGGAAGAGGTTATGTGCTAAGAAGAATATTGAGAAGAGCTATTAGACATTCAAATATCTTAGGTTACCAAAAACCATTTATGAATGAATTATCTGATTACCTTGTAGATGAAATGGGGTCCGCATATCCTGAGTTATATGAAAATAAAGATTTTGTTAAAAATATTATTCTAAATGAAGAACTAAAATTTAGAGAAACTTTAGATAGAGGTTTGGAAATATTAAATAGTGAGATTTCACAAAAAAATAGTAAAAAAGTATTTTCAGGAAAAAAAGCTTTCGAATTATATGACACATATGGTTTTCCATTAGATTTAACTCAAGATGTTTTAAAAGGTCATGGATGGAAGGTAGATGAAGAAACCTTTGAAATAGAAATGAAAAAACAAAAAAGCAGAGCAAGAGCAGCATGGACTGGATCAGGAGATAATGAAATAAGTTCAGAGATAATAAAGATTTTAAATGATTACTCATCAACGAAATTTATTGGTTATGAAAATTTAAAATGTGAAGGAAAATGTTTGAGTATCATAAAAAATAATAAAATTTCTAATAGTTTACAAGAATCTGAAAAAGGAGACGTAATTTTTGATACTACAGTATTTTATGCTGAAAGTGGTGGTCAGAAAGGAGACACTGGTTATATTAATTCTAAAAATGCAAAGATAAAAGTTTTAGATTGTAAAAAAATTAATGTATCAGATAAAATTATGTTTTTGCATAAAGTAAAAGTAATAAAGGGCTGTATAAATACAGATGATGTATTTAATTTAGAAGTAGATACAGAAAACAGAAAAGAAATTTCTTCCCATCATACCTCTACACATCTTCTTCACGAAGCACTTAGAGAGGAGTTTGGGACAAATGTTAAACAAAAAGGATCATTAGTTAGCAATGAAAAATTAAGATTTGATTTTAATTTAAATCATCCAATTCAATCAAATATTTTAAAAAAGATAGAAGATGTTGTTAATCAAAAAATATATCAAAATGACAAAGTAAATACTGAAATTATGGATCAAAAGTCAGCAATGGAAAAAGGTGCTATAGCTCTTTTTGGTGAAAAATATGGAGATGAAGTAAGGGTTGTTTCTATGGGGAAATCAATAACAAAAAAAAGAATGGCGTGGTCAGTTGAATTATGTGGTGGCACTCATTTAAAATCAGTTGGTGAAGCTATCAGATTCAAAATCATTGGGGAAAGTGGAGTAGCATCTGGAGTAAGGAGAATTGAAGCTGTTACAAGAAAAAGTGCAATGTTGTATTATGAGGATAAAAATGAAATTATTAAAACAATCACATCAAAATTAAATATAAATTCATCAAATATAATAACAAAAATTGACCAATTAATAGAAGAAAATACAAAATTAAAAAAAATAAAAAAAGAGGTAAAGTCTCATGAAAATGACTTGTTAGTGAACTCAGAGATGATAAATGGTTTTAAATTTTTCTCAGTTGTCAGTGAAGAGTTACAACCTAAAGAATTGAGATCTTATGCTGAAAAAATGTTAAAAAAAAATAAGTTAGATGTTGTTTGTATAGTTTCAACAATTAATGAAAAGGTTTCTTGTGTTGTAAATATAAAAAAAGAAATAACAAATAAATTAAATGCAGTAGAATTAGTTAATTTAATTTCTACTAAAGTTGATGGTAAGCCAGGAGGAGGAAGACCAGATATGGCTCAGTCCGGTGGACAAAATGTTAAAGGTGTACAAAACGCAATCAACCAATTAAAAAAATATTTGATTAATAAATAACATGATGAATTCTATAAATAAAAATATTTTACAAATTAAAGAAACTCCAATTATGGAAATTGCAAACTATGGTAGAAATTTCACAAAAGAAACTGGAAAAGTAGTTTATCCAGCTTGGTTTGGAGAAGGTAACATCTCAACAGACAAGTTAATTTACAATGAAACAATTAATGCACTTAAAGCAGGTGAAACATTCTATACTTATCAAAATGGAATTCCTGAGGTTAGAGAACAAATATCCAAATATATGAATCAAATATTTGATGTTAAGACATCACCTCTTCAACATTCTATAGTAAATGGTGGTATGCTTGGCATTAAAATTTGTTGTGAAATTATTCTTGAAAAGGGTGATGAAGTTGTAATAGTTGGCCCAGTTTGGCCAAATATTAGATCATCTGTAATTCTAAGAGAAGCTGTAATAAATGAAGTTAGTTTAGACTTTGATAAAACATGGACTTTAGATCTAAATAAACTTTTAAATGCGATTACTGATAAAACAAAATTAGTTTTTATAAATAGTCCTAATAATCCAACAGGGTGGATGCTTAATTCAAGTGAACAAAAAATTATTTTAGATCACGTAAGAAAGAAAAATTGTTGGTTATTGGCGGATGAAGTTTATCATAGAATTGTCTACCAAGGTAATGCATCATCAAGTTTTTTATCTTTAAGTGAACCAGAGGATAAATTATTAGTTATAAATTCATCTTCTAAAAGTTTCAATATGACAGGATGGAGAGTAGGTTGGATTACACATCCTGAATATTTAGGTGAGCATATAGCAAAATTAGTTCAGATATCTACAACAGGAGTCCCTGAATTTATACAAAAGGGTTTTATAGAGGCATTAAAAAATCATGAGTTTTTAGTTGAAGAAGTTATGAAGAATCTTCATGTTTCTAGAGATTTTGTTTATAACAAAATGAAACATTGGACTAAATTAAAAATAAATAAACCAGTGTCAGCTTTTTATTTTTTCTTTAAAGCAAATGATGCTAGAGATTCTATTAGTTTTTGTAAAAATCTTATTAAAAAAACTCAAGTTGGTTTGGCTCCAGGAGTTGCATTTGGAAAAACTGGAGATAACTTTTTACGTCTTTGTTTTGCTGCAGATGTTAAATTTCTTGAAAATATTTTAAATAGATTAGAAGAAGAGTTTAATTAAACTACCAATGAGTAATATTTTCTTTGAGTAATTTATAACCTTCAATAAAACCTGGTCTTGTATCACCATAAATATCATCAAACTTTTTCAAAGTTATATCGAACCATTCTTGAAGTTCTTGGTTATTTGGATTTGCATCTAAATATGCATCTCTTATTAAAACAAAATGAATTCTTGGATCATAGGGTTGCTTTGTTCCTCCCATACTTTCATCTCCATCTAATAATCTGAGTAACATTGCATCAGCTGAACCAAGTGTTTGTTCATGTATTGGTGGACCATCCATTCTGTGCATCACTGAAGTCATGTCTCTTCCATTACCAGTTGTGTAACCTAATTCATTCCATAATGTATTCATTTTTTTATCATGATTAATATGATTTAGAATGATATCACCAAATCGTCTTAATGGATCTGATATATCTGCGAGAAGGTCAGTCAGTCTATCTCCGTCTAAGTCAGTCGCTAAAACTACACATTCTTTCTTTTCGATCAAATCCCAAACCAAAAGGCCATAATTTGTATCAGATATATGTTGTTCGATTTGTCCTGTCCAATGTTCCATGCCTGATTTAAAGTCTTTAGGAAGTAAATTTATAATTTTATTGACACTCTCTTTATGTTCTTCGTAAGCATTAACTGCCCATTTTCTGCCTATTTTAAATTTTGTACCTTCAAGCAACCAAGTTATTATTCCTGCATTAATACCATCTTCCATTGCCTGAGTTGGTTTAAAGGCAATTCTACCAAGCTTACCAGTTTCACTAATCATTTTTAAAAAAAGCCTTCCTGCATAAGCCATTTGTATTCCAGGTGTATTCATTTCTGAATGTATAATGCCTGTATCTTTGCTAACTTCAAACTTTTGCTTATTTTGAGAATATGGTAGACAAGGCATACATCTTACAACGGTTATTGGGCCATATGGTCTAACATTACAGTATACTCCAGCTTGTGTTCTTAAAGGAGCATTGCCAGACTTTCCCATCACAACTACTCTAGATCCATTTTTATCATTGACATAAGCATCACCTGCAGTAGACCATTTTATTGATGTCATAGGCATATTTCCAAACCAACTCAAGGGCTCTAAATTTTTATCATGTCTAATTTGAGACCACATTGGAACTGCATAAAATGGTAAATTTAAAATATCAATTGCTGCAATTGTACCTAAAAGAGCATAAGCATCAGTTAATGAATGTGCTATTGGGTTAATATTTTTATCAAAGTTTCCACCTTCCCAAACGATAGCATTTGGATATCCTTTTGGTCTTATATCAGATGACTTATATAACGAAGATATTAATTTTAAAAGATCATTTCCATCAGCCTCTGTTTTAGCGATATTTAATAAATCAAGCATATTTATTCCTTACAAGTCACCTAATTATAAGACTAGGTATAGACTATTAAAAAAAAATTTCAAAAACTTTTTAATAAAGTTTTTAATTTATTTAAGTCATTTAATTCAATTAAATCTGAATAAAAATTATCATTCATAAATTTTTCTTTTTTCATCTTGTCAAGTAGCTTGATTAAGAAATTCCAATAATTTTTATAGTTAAATATAATTATTTTTTTTTCTTTTATTTGTTTTAACTGAATTAGTGTTAATACTTCAACGCATTCATCGAGAGTACCAATGCCGCCAGGTAAAATTATAAACAAAGATGCTTTTTCATACATTATTGCCTTTCGAGATCGCATTGT
>OCVP010000246.1_pt1 | contig 24873 bp, 25 predicted proteins | sample 1539171 | NCBI WGS metagenome assembly OCVP01 (sample SAMEA51879418, study PRJEB22527) | metagenome
CATTGAACTTCCGGACGGTAGACCGTGCGAAGTGGTCTTTCTTCAACGGCACCACAACGCTTCAGGCCACGGATGCCCCCCTCACCGGATCAACCATCGGGCCAACATCATGGCGATGAACGACGCCAACGTTGACGCCGTTCTTTCGGTTTGCTCCGTCGGTGCTGTTGCCCCTTCCTTTCCACCGGGAAAAGTGGCGCTCGCTCAGCAATACATCGATTTCACGGGTGTTGAAACGACCTTCCACGACGATGAAGCCGTGTTTACTTCGGTCACCGTTCCCTTTGATGCGTCGATCAACGCTCGACTCGAGGTCATCCTGAGAAGAGTGCAAGGGTTCGGCGAGGATGAACCCATGCGGTACAGGTACTGGCTGACGCAGGGTCCTCAATTTGAGACCGTTGCCGAAGTGGATGCCATTGAGCGACTGGGAGGTGACATGGTTGGGATGACCATGCCTCGAGAAGCAAAGTTGGCCGCAGAACTGGACCTCCCGTATGCCGCAATTTGCATCTCATCAAACTGGGCCGCAGGTCGCGACCCGTCCGACGGCACCAAAGCGCTGAATCACACCGACGTCTCCGCCCAAGCCAACGATCGACTCGAACCGGTTTGGGCCTGCATTTTCGGCATGCTGTTTTGACACAAACATGATGAACGGAACCGATGGACATCGGTGCATGAAGGGTCGTTCGGTGGACGAATGGATGGTGCATGAACCACGAGATGAATGGGACGTCATGATGAAGAAGGTCGCTGCCTTTCACTCGAAGCACGATTTTGCCGGCCAAAACGGGCACGACATGGGCTACAGGCTGGCGCTGACCATCGAAGAACTCGGCGAGTTGGCCGCAGCCATCACCAAAGGAAAACCGCTGGCGGAGTGCGCTGAGGAAATGGCGGACGTGCTCATCCTGTTGATGGGGCACAGTCTGGCCATGGAACTTGACCTGAAGTCCGCCTTCGAGGCGAAGTACGAGCGGATCATGAAACGGGAAGCGCTTCAAGGGCGCTTGGGCGTTCGAGTAACCGAATACCGACCCGAGTGACCTACGCAACCCAGTGCTGAAAGGTCATTGGAAAATCGTCCCGCTCCCCGGCGGCGACTCGTCGTTCTCCAATCATGTGAAAGCCCTCGGATTCAATGTCCGGAGCGAAGGTGTCGGCGTCGCTAACCACGGTGTGGATGATGGTGCGGTGGACCTCTTTAGCGTGGGGCAGGAACAATGCGTAAATTTCTCCTCCACCGATGACCACGACCTCCTCGTTTTCTGCCAGCGCCATCACCTCCTCGAACGACATGGTCTCGACGTCGTCACGGAGGCCAGAGCGGGTCATCACGATGTTGCGGCGCTTCGGGAGCGGGCGACCAAGGCTGTCCCATGTTTTGCGGCCCATCACCACGGTTTTGTTGAGGGTGGTCCGCTTGAAAAACTGCAGGTCCGATGACTGCCGCCAAGGCAAGTCGCCGTCTTTCCCGATGGCGCCTTCCTCATCGCAGGCGAAAATCATGGACAGCATGCGACGACCTCAAACGGATATGGGTGCTTTGATGTGCGGGTGGTGCTGATACCCCACCACCTCGATGTCTTCGTAGGTGAATTCGTCGATGTCGGTGATGGCCTCGTTCAACCTCAAGGTTGGCAAGGCGAGAGGTTCTCGTGTGATTTGCAGTCTTGCTTGCTCGAGATGATTGTTGTAGAGGTGAGCGTCGCCAAGGGTGTGAACGAACACCCCCGGTTGTAAATCGCAGACTTGGGCCATCATGTGGGTCAGCAAGGCATAGGAGGCGATGTTGAACGGGACGCCGAGGAACACATCGGCGCTTCGCTGATAGAGTTGACAGTTCAAGCGCCCGTTTGCCACGTGGAACTGGAAAAAAGCGTGACACGGCATGAGCGCCATGTCATCGAGCTCGCCAACGTTCCACGCAGATACGATGATTCGGCGGCTGTTGGGGTTGGTCTTGATGGTCTGAATCGCTTCTTTGACCTGATCGATTACGCGACCGTCCTTTGCCTCCCACTTCCTCCATTGTTTACCGTAAACGGGACCTAAATCGCCGTTTTCGTCGGCCCACTCGTTCCAGATTCTGACGCCGTTGTCCTGAAGATAGCCGACGTTGGTCTCGCCTTTGAGGAACCAGAGGAGCTCGTGGACGATGGAGGGGAGGTGAAGTTTTTTGGTCGTCACCATCGGAAATCCGTCCGCCAAATCAAATCGCATTTGGTAGCCAAACACGGACTTTGTGCCCGTTCCCGTTCGGTCACCTTTGTCGGAACCCTCGTGCAGGATGTGGCGCATCAGGTCAAGATAGGTTTCCACGGTTCCACCCGTTGGTTACACCCAAAGGAAGCACTTAGCCGTTGTTCTGGACGCTCAAGCGAAATCAGGAAGGAAGAGCACGCCAGATGGCTGGCCTTTCGGTGTGCTTCCTCTCCGTGTTGGGTTTTTGTCAGTAGGTGAAAACGAGGTACAAGACCAAGACAACCAAGGCGGCGCCGACCAACGCAACAAGCGTGGAGGCTGCGGTGAGGCCCAAACCAAACCACTTGGCGATGATTTGCAGAAGTTCAGCCGAAGAAGAATCGGCAAATTCTTCGTCCGAAGCCAAGGTTGAAGCAGGGGTTGAACTCGATGCATGGGCCATCGGATGTGCGTGTTGAAATTCCACCCTCGGCTTGCGCAAAGCCAAACCTGACTGAGTCAACGACGCAGCGAGGGGTACCATCAAGCAGCAGGAAAGGAACATCCGGTTCAACGTTGGCCCCCACGTGCCACCGCTGCACCCCGGGTAGGTTTCACCGTCCTGTTCGACTTCGATTCGATTCTCTTCGGGGCACATGACCTCGTAGGAAAAAGCGTTAACGAAAACAACGATCGCCAGCAGTCCAATCACCACCCCGGACAGTGAGACGGCCACGGACCATTGATTTCGAGTCAGACCGAACGGATACACTCCTCCCGAAGCGTTGCTTGTTTCCATGGATTGCTGCGTCCTGCACGCAGGACACTCCACCATGCCGGTGTGGTCACCGGGGACGGCGAGGAGAACCCCACAAGCACGACACTTGAACCGCACCCTCGCCTTCTTGCCCTCCACCGTGGAGGGCGATGGAACGTGTTCTTTGGCGGGTGAGGGTTGGTTGTTCTTCGGCATGTCCCGAGCATCCGACGCTTCCAAGCGGTCCACAAGGATGGCTTTTGCACCTGAAACAGGAAGGCCACGTTCTCGCAGCAGCCCCTTGAGTTCGGCGACCGTCAGGCCGTCATAATCCGAAGCCATGCGGTTGCCTCGCTGGATGGCCTTAGAAGGTTTCAGCCGTGAATCGATTCAATTTGGGTAAAACCAGCAGCGGACGGGTCCCATCAGCATGTTTGCGTCTCGGTGAAGGGAGGATGAATCCTCTGTGGTGCGGACGCCCAGAAGCCTTCATGGTGCACCAAGCGCAGCAAGGGAACCCATCAACTGGTCGGTGAATTTCCGATAGAGTTTCGCCAGCTCCGATCGAACGGTGTGTTCGTCACCCTCGGTCAGGGCAACGAGGTCGGAGGCGGTTTGACCTCCGCCCTCGGTTGCACCCAACCAGTCCAGCCACGTGACACCCGCTCCGGCGTTGACGTCAAAACGGCGATGCAGGCGAGGCCACTTGTGGTGTTGCGGTGTCATCACATCACGGGTTCCTACCAAAGCGATTGGAACCACGACGGCGTGCGGGTACGCCGCTGCCAATCGTGCAACCCCTGTTTTTCCAGGAAGGAGAAACGGGGCTTCGTTGCGCTTTGATCGAGTTCCCTCAGGGAAAATACCCAGCGCTTTTCCGTTGTCGAGAATGCTTGCTGCGCTGGCCAAAGCATCGCTTCCGCCTGCTTCTCGGTGGGTCTCGATCTGGCCCGTTGCTCGCATCACAAAGCGGGTCAGAGGGTTGCTGAAGTGCCCGTCTTTTGCAAGGTAGTGGGTCGTACGTCGAGCGGCAGCGATGACGGCGATGGGGTCGACGTGGGAAAGGTGGTTGGCAGCCAGGATGGTTGAGCCGGTTCTCGGTATCCGTTCTGCTCCATGGATGCGCCACCTGAGCAGGGGTCTCAACAACGGGGAGAGAAACATGCGAAGAGCGCTGTAAGCGGGAGTCGATGGCAGGGGCTGGGAACTTGGTGCGATGGCCCAGTGCGGCCGGAGCGCTTCCCAAGCCGCCTCCAGGTCACCCTCACCGTCCATGAGAGCCTCTTCGCTTAGGGGTGGTTTTGAGGTTTCGTGCTCAAACGACATCAGCGGCGTGTTTCCTCGGTGCGGGAAGGACAACCGTCAAAGGGAACGCACAGGAGGAAAAGCCATGCGAGGAACCAGGGTGCTCCCCGCATTTTTGTCGTTGCTCATCGTATCGGTCCTCGTTCATCCCGTTGCGCTCGCTCAATCCGCTTGGGAAGAGGATGGATGGCTGCGCACGTCGTTTGGCCAGGAACGTCTTGATGCTGGAGACGAGTTTGGGTGCTACGGCGTGCCGGGGCTTTCATGGATCAACGACCCCGGGGCGGTCGCCCAAGCCTGCAAGACCTACATTGAAGACAGAATCAACGCCAGCAAGTGGGGTCAATCACCGCTCTCGAGCTACACGCCGGACACGCTGACGATGGCCGACCACGGGAAAGTGGCCAGCCAAGGCTTCGTGGTTCACGGGGACCAGACCGGGCTGGAGGAATCGGCGTGGCACAACAACACCGACGTCCCCACCGACCCGTGGGATTGGTACAACCTTGGTCGTCGAGGCGGTAGCCTCGAGAAAGGAATCGCCTCGCTCGAAACCGTCCAGGCTGAAGTTGAATCGGGAGGCTTGGTCAACCTCTACTGGATTGGCCGTGTCAACGACGCAACGGTTCGTCATGACCGGGACGTCCTCGCCTACCTCGACGAATCCCCGGACATTTGGCTGACCACGTGGGGCGAGGCATGGTCGTCGTGGTCGGGAAAGCGATGCTATGAACACGACCGAGACGCGGCTGAAATCGACGGTCGTACCGTGCTGACCTTCGAATCGCTGGAAACCGAAGCATGCCGCTCCGTGTCGAACGATTTGCCTTGGAACATCCCACTGACATGGCTCATCGATGTTGAGGGCGTGGAGGTCCTGGACGTTGTTTCGGTCAATTCCAATCGTTCGCTCGCTTCTATAGAGGGTGAGAAAAACACTCAGCAAGGATGGTGGCAGCAGGACGACGGCACCCTTGTGTTGTCGATTGTCAACGGGCACCCGGTCAACATTACGCTGAACGGTTCGGATGTCAACAACGACGTCCTGAAGCAAGCGGAATTTTTCAACAATCACTCGGCAGCCGTCACCGTTGCTGGACACCAGACCACGGACCTGTTCAAGTGGGCAAAGCGGTTCGTTGACGACACAAGCGTGCGATTCACCTGGCTGGTTCAGCCAAGAGTTGCAGACGATGTGGACGCTTGGATTCCGTACGCAGTGGTGGGTGTAGGTGTCCTGAGCGTGTTCATCATGCTCGGCGTTCTCGGTCGCGAGGGGCTGGGTCCCCTGGCACATCTGGTGGCAAAACCTTCGGTCCAAAACCCCTCCTTGGAGGCAGGAAACAAGCGAAGCCTTGATGCCGACGAGGAAGCCTAAGGTCAATGGAGGAAGCGACGATGGCTCAAGACGATCTCGTCATCGACCCGTGGGGAAGTGCCCAATCCACGGATTACGACCGGATCATTGAGCAGTTTGGGTTGACCTCCATGACGGGGGTTTCGCTGAGCAATCCCTCAAAGCTTCATCGTCGTGGCATCGTGTTCGCTCATCGAGACGTGGATCAGGTGGTGGAAGCCCAACGCACAGGCTCGCCCTTTGGTGTCCTCACGGGTCTTATGCCGAGTGGACAAATGCATTTGGGGCATTCAATGGTCGTCGAGCAGGCCAGATGGTTCCAGGAAAACGGGGGGGACGTCACCATCGCCGTGGCCGACCTCGAAAGTCAGGCGACCCGAGGTGTTTCTCTCTCGAAAGGACGAGAAGTCGCCCTGCGGGAATACATCGCGCACTACGCTGCACTGGGTCTTGACGCTGAGAAAACCAACGTGTACTTTCAGTCCACACGCCCCATCGTTCAGCGATTGGGTTTTCAACTCGGTAAGCGCACCAACCTCACCGAGCTTGAAGCCATTTACGGGTTCAGCGGCGAGACCAACCTCGCCCATGTTCAAGCCCCTCTTGTCCAAGTAGGTGATATCTTACATCCTCAAATGGACGACTACGGTGGGCTGCGGCCCATCGTCGTACCCGTCGGTGTCGACCAGGACCCGCACCTGCGCCTTACGCGAGGCTTGGCCTCGAAAACCAACTGGTTCAACATCAGAGACTCATCCTCCGCGGGTCTTCTGGTCAGCCTGTCGGTCCACGACGAAAACGCAGACGTCTTCGGTCAACTCCCCAACGGGCGAGTGGACAAAGCAAAGGTCGCAACCGTTTTTGAGATGGTTGTGGAGGCTGTTTCGTCGTTGGGATTCTCGGACATCATGTCGAGTCCAAAGCAGGGCCACGTGCACGTCCCTTCAGCCACGGGTCGAGACAAACACGCTCTTCGGCTGGCTCTTCTTCGCCTCGAGCGAACCTTGGGTGGACCCGGTCTGCTGGCTCCCGCCTCGACGTATCACCATTTTGCGGTTGGGATGACCGGTGATAAAATGAGCAGCAGCAAGCCGAAAACCACGCTGTTTTTGAGGGACGACCTCGGGACCGTCGAGAAGAAAATCAAGCGCGCCTTTTCAGGCGGGCAGGCGACCGTCGAGGAACATCGACGTCTCGGGGGCAACCCCGATGTGGACGTCGCCTACCAGTACATGATGTATTTCTTCGAGGAGGACGATGCGTACCTTGCTGAGATCAACGAGGCCTTCCGGTCCGGCAGGCTGTTGGCCGGTGAGATGAAGCAATTGTGCATCGAGCGAGCCACGGCGTGGTTGTCGGAACTGCATGAAATGCGAGACCAAACCGCCCACCTCGTGGAGCGTTTCCTTGCGGACGACTCACGATGACGCGCCGAGGTCATCGTTTGAGAACACAGCCGGGTCGGGCCCAACCGGCAGTTCTGCAAGTTCCTCAACCGTTAGGTCACGTTCCGTGGCGTCCGGATGGAGAATCATTGAGTGTCCGTGAGGATCCAACAGCACCAACGAAATGGGTTCGGCGTCGTGCCCGCCGAGGTTGCCAAGCGTGAGTGTCATGTGCTGCAGGGTCGCCATCTGGTCCATCAACGTCGCCCGCTCGTCTTCTTCGGCGCTTAGAAATTGGTTCGCAAGGTCCCGTTCAACCATGTTGATGATTTCTTGAAATCGGTTCAACACGCCCTCAACGTTTGAGACGTACCCCGTTGCGTTGCTGCCCGGATTCACCTGGAGGTCCAACTCAGGGATGGCGACCGTGCATGAGGACGAGCGACCACCTCGAGCGCTTATCTTTCCCTCCGTGTCGAGGACCATCGACCAACCGCCTGCTTTCTTTCCTTCTGCGGGGATGAAATCCGTTTGACGCCAACCGCAATCATGACACAGAATGGTGACCTGTGTGTGTTCACCGAAGTAAGGGATTTCGTCAACGTGAGCGATCATGTTGACGTTTCCCGTCGAAGAGCAAACAGGGCACGGCAAATCAATGGCTTGCTCCTTCATTCATACACGTCCGTAAGGTTGTCCGGGTGAACGGCAAAGCCTTCCATTTCGGTGCCTTTGATGCCTCGACAGCCTTGAGGCAGCAGCAGCAAACGGGTGTCGGTGATGCGTATGATTTGGCCTTGGACATCGCCTTCAATGAACTGATTCAGCATGCTGAGGGCTTGTTGGAATTCGGTGGTTCGCTTCATCATTCGTTTCATTTCAACGATGCAACCGTGCCCGTCGGCGACCCAGTCCATGAGGGCTCCGCATCCAGTCAGGTCAAGCAGCGTTGAGTTGTGCAGCACCATCTCGCCATCGTAAAGGGGAACGGGTGCATTTGGGTACAACTGACCGAGGTTGTGGTACGTAACTTCCGCTCGTGGCATACGAGGTGCAGCGGTCGGTCCAGAGCTTGGCATTGCAAATCGACGTGGACCACGTTCCGAAGACGTTGGACTCGGAGAGGGTTCGGCGTTTTGGTCCAGTTTCGCCTCTGCGGCCTCCAAAAGATTCAGATCCGGCATGGGTGGAACCGCAGCGTCATCGCTTGAATCCTGCGTTGGTGTCTGCGAAAAGGCATCGAGCGAAGACTGCGCTTCGTCCTTCTCTTTCCGTCTTCCCCGCCGCACGGGGTGCCATGCGAGCGAGGCTTCTTCAACACTCCCCTCGGGAGGGCCGGTGCGTTCGTGTTCCAGCCCGTTGTTCGGCCGGCCAACCACCAAGCGCTCCAGCAACCAATGCCTCAATGCCCAAGGTTCAAGAAGTGTCGGGAAAGTGAGGTCAACATGCCAGAACACCAGACCGTGATGAAGACCGGAACAAGCACCGTGGGTATCACCTTCAAAGGAGGCGTTGTTGTTGGCGCAGACCACCGTGCAACCATGGGACATTTCATCGCCAACAAGAGCGTTCAGAAACTCTTCAAGATCGGCCACAACCTTGCGCTCACCACCGCTGGGCTGGTGGGCCATGCGCAGTCCTTGTCGCGCACGTTGGCGGCCGAAGTGGCTCTTTTCGAACTGCGACGCCAGCAACCCATGACCGTCAAAGGCGCAGCGACACTGACGGCCAACATTCTGTCGGGCCGCCCACACTGGGTCCAACTCCTCATCGTCGGTGTTGATGAAGACGGTGGCCACGTCTACTCCATTGATTCCGCAGGCGGGTCCATTCCTGACGTGTACTGCGCTACAGGCTCCGGGTCTCCTTACATGTACGGTGTGCTCGAAGACGGCTTCAAGGACAACATGACCCAAGCGGAGGCCTTAAAACTCGCAGCACGGGCCCTCCATGCATCGGGACAGCGTGATGCGGCCTCCGGCAACGGCATGGATTTGGCCGTCATCACGCCCGGTTCCGGCTACCAACAAGTCTCCCAAGACGACATTGCCAAACTCCTGAAGTGAGTCTCTTTCTCCCGCGGCTCTGCCGCCATGCACCGTTGCGGTGCACTGTGGTCCACGACGACTGCGGGAGCGAAAGGTGAACATCATGCAAATGACCTACAGAGAGTTGAAAGACGAAATCGCGAAGATCATTCCTCGTTCAATCGATTACGAGATCGATCTGGAAGCTGGAAACATCGCCATCATTACGGCGGACATGAAACCCTTCACGGGCCAGGACGGGTTGATTGGGAAAATCGCTCGTCGCGTCAAGCGAAAAATCGTTCTCCGCACACCCATTGATGCCATGATGGACATGGACAAGGCTCGAGACGTCATTCAGGAGATCATCCCTGAGGACGCCGACATCACGGAGATGTACTTCGATGCGTGTTACAGGGAGGTCATCATCCAGTGTCGACAACCGGGAACCGCCATCGGTCGTCGAGGCGAGAACAGCAACGCAATTCGAGACAAAACGGGATGGGCCGTGAAGGTTGAGCGAACCCCACCGTTGTTCTCAAAGACCGTCCACGACATCCGCATGTACCGACAATCCCACGGCGATGAACGTCGTAAACTCTTGAAAGATTTCGGGTTGAACATCCACCGTCCGACTCGGCCGGGCGGCACCTGGGCTCGTGTCACGGCCCTCGGGTCGTACCGTGAAGTCGGTCGGGCGTGCCACTACGTCACCACCAACGAATCGCGCATCATGATCGATGTGGGCGTAAACATCGCCTCCGACACGGATCCGATGCCGTTCTTCAACGCACCCGAAGCGTTGCCGCTCGACAAATTGGACGCAGTTGTGCTGACCCATTCCCACCTCGACCATGCGGGCATGCTTCCGGTGTTGTTCAAGTACGGATATCGCGGGCCCGTTTACTGCACACCACCCACACGAGACCTCATGCTTCTGCTCCAAACGGACTACCTCAAAGTCGGTGGAGCAGAGGGCAAGCGCACTCCGTACGACATGGAAGACATTCGAATGTGCATGAAGCACGTCGTTGACGTCGATTGGGATTCCACGACCGACATCGCCCCCGATGTCAAACTCACCTTCTCCAACGCCGGTCACATTCTGGGTTCCTCTGCGGTTCACCTCAACATTGCGGACGGCAAGCACAACATCGTGTTCAGCGGTGACCAAAAGTACGAGAAATCGTGGTTGTTTGACGCAGCAAACACGCGGTTCCCACGAGTGGAAACCCTGGTGATTGAATCGACCTACGGGGCCTCTGGCGACTATCAACCTTCTCGCCAGGAGGCGAATCAAGAGCTGCAGGACATCGTCTCTCGGACGCTGCAGCGGGGCGGCAAGATGATTTGTCCCGTGTTTGCCGTCGGGCGAAGCCAAGAAGTGATGATCGCCATTGACGAACTGTTCCGCTCCGGCACGGTCAAGCCGGTTCCGGTTTGGCTCGACGGTATGATTCAGGAGGCGACCGCCATCCACGCTTCCCACCCCAACTACCTCACCAAGGCGCTGAGTAAATCGTTGCTCAGAGACGACGGCGAGAATCCGTTCACCAGCGAATGGTTCCGCCCCGTGAAGGGTCGAGAACTGCGCGAAAGCATCGTCATGGACTCCTCGCCGTGCATCGTTCTTGCCACGTCCGGTATGCTCAACGGCGGCCCGGTGATGGAATACTTCAAGAATTGGGCGCATGAAGAACGAAACTCTCTTTGTTTCGTCGGGTATCAAGCCGAAGGCACGTTGGGACGTCGACTTCAGAAGGGCTTCGGAGAGGTGCCCATGCTCATCAACGGGAAAACCGAGATCGTGAAGATTGGATGCGAGATGGTGACCATTGACGGATTCTCTGGGCATTCCGACCGACGGCAACTGCTCGATTTCGTTGACCGAATCAACCCTCCTCCCAAGAACATCATTTGCCACCACGGGGACTATCAGAAGTGCAACGAACTTGGTTTGACGTTGCGCGAGCGGTACAACTGCCTCACCTTTGCACCAAGCAACCTTGAGACGGTCCGGTTGTTTTGATCACAGCGGCATGTCGATCTGCTGCTCAAGCGGATCGGGTAGGTTTGAACTGTCCTCCGGCGTTGAGGTGCCGGCCTGACCGGCTGATTTTGAGACGGCTAAGCTACGTCGGTTGGACGCTGGGGAGCCAGAGTACAGAACGAACACGCCTCCAACGCCGGTGGCCAACAACGCCCCCAAGGCCAATGTGAGGGTATACTCACCAGAGTTGATTCCGGCCAACCCAGCGAGGACCAACACAGCTGCGCCACCGATGACGAGCAACGGACGGGTCCCACCAGCCATGGAGGTGCTATCACCATGGTGTTCATGAACCCGTTGTGCGTGTAGGTGCTCATGCAATCGTCAAAAACACCCGCCTGTCCAGGCTGGCTGATGACCGCCGTCGCACCGTGGGGCGAGAACGCAGAGGATGCCTTCGATCAGGGGCTGGTCGAACTGGGTCTCGGCGACGTTCGCCTCATCCAGGCTCAAGGGGCCATGCTTCCGCTCGGATTTGAGGCCACACCGCCTCGACCTTTGGCCATGGGCACGCTGGTGGAGTGTCATCTCGCCACGGCTTATGCGTGGAACGGCTCGTCCGCGTCAGCCGGCGTCGCATGGGCGTCGTGCGTCACACCCGAAGGCGATGAATGTTCCATCGTCTCAACGATCGCCACCGACCTCGACTACGAGGAAACGATCCTGTTGCTGCGAAGAAATCTCCAGCGTCGGCTGGCAAGTCGCGACCTGGAAGTGGTTCAGTTTGACGTTGCTGTCGACGAGGTTACGGCAGGGCAGGACCATCACGGGGTGGCCGTTGCAGCGCTCATTTTGCCGGACTCACTCTCGCTTTGTGGACGAACCCGCACGGGGCCCATTCGAGGTGGACTGACTCGAAAAGCTGCCCCGGAACCCAGAAAGCGAGTGGACACGAAAGCCCCAGCTGCTCCAGCTCGACGTCCCGGACAGCCCAAAAGCAATCACGATTTCACCCTCTGAGGCGATGCGGTGTCCGAACAATCGTGGTTGGTCATCCGTTGCCCGTCCTGTCTCCAATGCTCGGGACACCGCCGACAGAAAGGTCGATGCCCCCACTGCGGCTCTGCATTGGACGGAACCTCGGAAGTGGTGAAGGTGTGCACCTCCGGTGGCGAATTGTTGACGGAAGTGGCACTTGCAAACACGCCCAGCGAACTCCGAGACGAACTGCGCGCACGCTTGTCATCCACGGTTCCCGAGGAACAAACAGCGTCCATTTCCATGCGTGCGTTGCTTCGAAAATTACGAGATATCGCTGATGAAGAAGGGGTCGTTGACGTCGATTCTGTTTCAAATCACCTTCGAAAGAACGAGGTGGACGCTCCTGCCGAAGGGCTGATGGAGCAAGCGGAGGTTGAAGGACTGGTTCTACGATTGGACGAGACACGCTGGATGTTCTTTGAGTGAAGTTCATAGGTGAGACGCCGTGGCACACAACAAGGGCGTATGGGTTAGTTTGGCCTATACTCGGGCGTTTGGGACGCTTGGACCCAAGTTCAAATCTTGGTACGCCCACCATCATTCGGGAAGCACGATGCTGTGCACCCACAAGACGTGAAATCCGAATTGAGTTTTGATGAAATTGGTTGGCACGGTCTCCAACTCCGAGGCCCACACGGCGTCCTCAAAGGTTTGTGCCATCTGACCCTCGATGAATTCTCCAAGGTCGCCTCCTTTGCTTCCACTGGGGCAATTCGAGTACTTTTTGGCGAGTTTCTTGAAGGTACGAAACGGTTTCTTCGAGGTGTTGATCTGTTCGAGGATTTGCTTTGCATCAGGCTTGTTGGCAACCAAAATGTGGCGCACATGCGCCTTCCTGGGCTTTCTTCGTCGGTCATGTCGTCGCATGGCCCTTCAACTCCCTGTGGACACGTGCAGCCGACCGGTCAAAAAGATGTGCGATGCACCAAAACACCAAGCACAAGGCAACGCCAGGGACACCACGGGACATCATCTCCACCTCGAGATCGTTGGAAAGCTGCGGAATCAGTGCGGACCACCCGAGCAAGTAGGACATCAGAGCGAACAGGGTGTGAGGTGTCAGTCGTTTGGGATGCAGCCAGGCCAGGTTGCGACGGTGATGCTCAACGGCCATCATCAAGCCCACGCTGCCAAAAAAATGGAGGGGGCGAAGCCCACTCGTTTCCTTTCTATAGATGCTTTGCACGGGTCGTTCAGCGATGCGGAATCCGTGCCTAGCGAGATTGATCAGCCAAAAATTGGGATAGCCATATCCCGACCATGAACGCCCCCAATCCCAATCCCTGAGGACCGTGTGCGACGTGGCGGTGAAGCCGCATTGTGGGTCCCCAACGGGCGTTGCCGAGGCCAAGGTGGTGAACCATGAGAGGATTGTGCTGGCCCGCTGACGATGGGCAGGCATGCGATTGTATCCTTCCTCGTGCAGGCTCCGGTTTCCTTTAACGTAATCCGCATGACCGTCAACAATGGGTTGGACGAGACGTTCCAAATCGTCGGGGTTCATCTGTCCGTCTCCGGCCATCACCACGCTGATGAACGGCCCCTTGAACCGCTCCAGCAGCGCTCGATGGCCTCGGTCGATGGACGCCCCTACACCGTCTCCGCCACCAAGGATCATCACGACCTCGCAGGGAGCGGACGCGTTGGTGGCTCTCTGGTTTGTTCCATCGGTTGAACCGTCGTCGACCACCACGGCGATGTCCACAACATCGGGGAGACTTTCCATCACTCCGGCGATGTGGTCCTCTTCGTTGCGCGCCGGGATGACCACGCCAACATGCCACCCGTTGAGCATGACACGACCAACGGAACGGTGTCAATCAATCTATGCGTGAAAAGGCACGAACACGTCAAGGACAAGAACAGGGTTCATAGCCTGTTCAACCGAACCCGGTTCGTGAGCGGTCCTCTGTCGCGTGTGGTCCTCATCGGACAAGACATTGAGTTGAGAATCGTTTCGCTGGTTGTTCGCTCCAAAGAAGTGGCTTCGGAGGTGGTGCTCTTCGATACCGGTTCTGGCGACGAAACCATTCAACTGGCCGAGGAAGTTGGCTGCGCTGTTTTTCCCTACAACGGCGACTTGAGCCCTCAGAGTGTTACCCGATTCGCGTTGAAATCCGGCATTGAATGGAACGGCGCCACCCTTTTTCTTCCAATCACGTCAAACTGGAAGTTGTCTCAGCTCCCCCTCAGCGTGAACCGAGCGCGAGAGGGTTGGGACATTCATTACCTCTACAGAATCGAAGAGCACGAGGGGCCCCAGGATTCGGTGTGTTTGTCGCGAACCGTGATGGCTCACCTCATCGCGGGACCACGAGGCATAACGGAACTCGCCGGACTTGACGACGAATCCACCTCCGACGACGTCTCGGAAACCCTCCGCGTCCGCTTCGTCAAGAGCGACGCACCCATTCAGTTGCCTCAGCGACAATCGCTTGCAACCGCCTCCCGTTTTGCCCAGTTGTTTTACTGGATGCTTGAGTCGAAACACCCGCTTCTTTTGTTTGGGATCCCCGGGGTCGTGTTGTTCGTTCTGGGGTATCGACTCTCAGGAGATCTCGCCACGATGTTTACAGAGTTGAACTCAACCTCCATCGGCGTCACGCTCATCACCGTTGCCATGACGCTGATTGGCTTGTTCGCCATGATGGTCGCGCTCATTCTTTACATCATGGGCAAGCAGGTGGCTCGAATCCAGAACCAGTACAATTGGCCCAAGGGGAGTTGAGGGATTGCCCGGCACATTGGTTTGCCTCGACATGGACCGAGTTTTGGTCGACCACCTCTCCACGTGGCAGTTCGTTTACGACCAGTTGGGAATCTCAAACGATGAATCCTTTGACCTGTACAATCAAGGTCTGCTGGATGAATGGGAGTGGATCAAACTTGACTTGGCCCTGATCAAGTCTGCTCCTGGGGGCAACATAACCGATGAGCGCCTGCGCAACCTGATGGAAGGCATGCCGATGATGAAGGGCTGGCATGGCCTCATTGACCACCTGCTCGAACAGGGCGTTCATGTCGCCATCGTGAGCGGAGGGCTGCAAAAAACCGCACGGGACATCGCCGCCTCGTTCCCCTCCGACGGTCCATGGCGACGGCGCTGGGGGGGCATTGACCGCCACACGGCCCGGGAGAAGTGCGGTGGTTTTGATTCTCAGCTTCACGTGTTCACCAACGGATGGTTGGTGGAGTCGGGGGACGGGACCGCACCACCAGGCATCGGAGATTTTGGTCGCTACCAGGTCCAAATGAACGGCAAAGGGGCCATCGTGAAGATGTTGCAAAGGCGCTTGGGTGTTCCCAAAGAGCGAACCGCGTCGGTGGGCGATTCGATGGGCGATGTGGGCATGTTTGCTGAGAGCGGCTGCGCTGTGTTGTTCAACCCTTGGGACGACCGGCCGAAGGGTTATGCCCATCACGTCGTTGAAGAAAAGGACCTGGGGCTCGTTCTCGAGCTGCTGTGCGAACGGTTTGGCTTGCCAAAACCTTGATTGACGAGTCCGCCGGGTTGACGTGCATGTACGACGACGGTCTGATGTCGATTTGCCCGCATTGCGGTTTTCTTCTCGGCGTCTTCATACCGGGCATGCCGTGTCCGTCGTGCGGAGAGACGTTGCTCTGATCAGGGTGTGACCCGTCGAGACGTCCTGGGAAACGGAATCACCTCTCGGATGTGCGTCGCTCCAGCCAGCCAACTCACGACACGGTCAACACCCAAACCGAATCCACCGTGGGGAACACCGCCGTACGAACGGACGTCGATGTAAAATTGGTAGGGCTCTCGGGGCGTGCCCTCTTCGTCGATCCGCTGAAGGATTTCCTCCTCAGACCACGTCCTCTCGCCACCCCCGATGATTTCGCCGTACCCTTCGGGCGCAAGCAAGTCGTGGCAGAGAACGTACTTGTCGTCCTCGGGGTCAACCCTGTGGTAGAACGGTTTGGCCACCTTCGGGTAGTGCGTGAGGAAATGGGGCACATCGAAGTCCTGGGTGAGGATTTTTTCTTTCGAGTAGTCCAAATCCTGTCCCCATTCAACGGCGACGTTTTTACCCTGGAGAATGTCAATCGCTTCGTCTTATCGCATCCTCGGGTAAGGGTTGTCAGCGTAGTTTGCAATGAGATCGAGGTCCCGTTCAAGATACGTAAGTTCATCCTCACGTTCCTCCAGCAGCGCACGCGCAATGTGTCGAACCACGCCTTCACCGTGCGCCATGATGTCGCTGTTGGTGGCCCACGCCATCTCCATCTCAGCGTGCCAAAATTCCGTCAGGTGGCGTCGTGTCCTCGATTTTTCAGCCCGAAACGAGGGGGCGATGGTGTACAGGCGCTCCAAAGCGGGCATCGCCGCTTCAGCGTAGAGTTGCCACGACTGCGTGAGGTAGGCTTGCTTTCCAAAATACGGAACTTCAAACAACGTTGACCCCCCTTCGACCGCACCTGCGACGAAGTTGGGGGCCTGATATTCAAGGAAATCATGACCTCGGAAGTAATTGTGAATGGCACCAAACGCCGAGCTTCGAAGTTTGAGCATCGTGGTTGCACGGGTGGTTCTGAGGTAGAGATGTCGGTGGTTGAGTGTGTGCTCAGTGCCTCCGTACGTGAGTTCACCGTCCTCGTCCTCAACCAGCATGTCCGCTTCAGTGATTGGGAAGGGACGCTCGGAGTTCACGGCACCAACGACCTCAACGCCGGTCACATCGAGTTCATGACCCCCTTCGGCACGGTCGTCGGCACGCACGGTTCCGGTGAAGACCACGCTCGTTTCGATGATGGCTCCCTTGAGCACATCGAACAGTTCCTCTCCAAGATTCGTCTTCTTGCCGACGCACTGGATGGTGCCCGTCGAGTCTCGCAGGACGACAAACCGCAGGTTGTTGTTTCCCCTGGTGCGCTTGATCCATCCCATAAGTTCGACCGTCTGACCGGTGTGTTGGCCGTTTTGCACGTCACCTATCCATGTGGTCTTGACCATGCGCTCACCGCTCGAACCCACTGGACCGGCCTATGTATATGTCTCCCTTGAATCGCATTGAAAATCGATGCGCCAAGCAGAAACTTGTGCAAAGTCTGAAAACGGTTCCCAGTGAGGTTGAGGCGTGAAGAAGACGGCAGTGTACGCGCTGGGGGGCAACGCCTTGCAATCACCGACGGGGCCTCAGGACGACGCCGCAGAGGTTCTCGCCCGCGTCATGAGCGACGTCATCGATCTTTTGGAGATGGACTGGACCGTTGTCATCACGCACGGAAACGGCCCGCAGGTGGGGCATCTTTTGGCGATGGACGTCGAACGTACTCAGGGTCTTGATGCATGGGTTGCTTCGACACAGGGCATGATTGGACATGAACTCTCGTTGAATCTGCAAGCCATACTCGAACGTCGCCGTCGGCCTGAGCGGACGGCCGTGGTGCTGACCCATGTTGAGGTGGATCTTGAGGACGAAGGGTTTGCATGGCCAACCAAGCCCGTCGGTCCCGTTCTCGATGCACAAACGGTGATGTCCGTCGATTGGGACATTGCAGAAACCGTTCACGGACCTCGACGCGTGGTGGCCAGTCCCCAACCGATTCGTATCCTTGAGATCGACGTCATTCGCCGATTGGTTGAGTTACAAGCCGTGGTGGTTTGCGGTGGTGGTGGCGGCGTTCCCATTGCCCGGGCCGGAGGTCACCTGCAGGGCGTGCCGGCTGTGATCGATAAGGATCACTTTTCCTCACTCCTGGCGACCGATTTGGAAGCAGATGCGCTGATCATCAGCACCGAGGCTGACGCCATTTACCGCTCCTTCGGAACGCCTGAAGCAAAGTCCGTTCGAACCCTGTCCGTTGAAGAAGCACAGGCCATGGAGGCCGACGGTGAATTTCCCAAAGGATCGATGAGTCCCAAAGTGGAAGCGCTGTGCAAGTTTGTTTTGTCCAGCAAGGCTGGAGAGGGGGTTCTGTGCTCGCCCGGTCATGTCTTGGATGCACTTCGAGGAGAATCAGGCACTCGCATCACTCCGTGATGCTGACACGGTTGCATCAATCATGTTCTTATGGCTCCGCATCCTCCGCATGTCCATGAAGACCCCTATCATTGCCGAAGCCCACTGTGACGCTCCTTGCGGTGTGTACGACCCAGCCAGCGCCCGAATCGCTGCTGAGGCCGTTCAATCCATGACCAAAAAAATGCTTGCCATGGAATGCCCAGACACCAGCGATGGCGTTGCGATGGCGGCCTACATGAACACCATGGCTCGATACGCACTCGTCAAGGAAGAGGAGGCTCAAAAGTGCAAGGACGAACTCCTCGTTTTGTGGACGGATTTCTTCAAGCCACAGCACCTCGAATCCATACCCGACCTGCACGACACGTTCTGGCACGCTGCAAAGCTCTGCTCGGCGTGCAAAGTCGAAGTTTCAGCCGGCCACGCCCAAGAACTCATGGACGCTTGCGAGGCCATTCACCACATGTTTTGGACCGCCAAGGGCCGAGAAGTTCCGTGGACCCGTGCCTCCTGAGGTCGCTCGATGACCGAAGCGTTGGATGTTCGCATCCAGGGCGACAGCATGTGGCCAACCTATCGCGATGGAGATGAGGTTTCCTTTGCTCCGTGCGATCAAACCTACGTCGCACGAGTCAACGACGTCGTGCTGGTTTGTCACCCGATGAAAGACAACGTGCTGATGGTGAAACGCGTGTCCGTCGTTCAAAACGACGGGCGTCTGTTTCTCACGGGCGACAACCCCGACCCTACGGCGAGCGAGGATTCTCACAACTTCGGGCCGGTCTCGCCGGCCATGGTGCAGGCCTTCGTTCGACCGGGTTGATGGCGGGCCTGACGGGGTTCGAACCCGCGACCGACGGATTAAGAGTCCGTCGCTCTACCTGACTAAGCTACAGGCCCGATTCAGCCTTCTGTCGGGTGTATTTAATGCTTGATGCAAGCGAGTTCTGTTCATCAATCGCCCTTCTCGAGAACGGCAACGCCCGAGGACGAAGCCAAGATCACCACATCGCACATGTTGTTGAACAAGCCGACCTGAACGACGCCGGCCAGCGACAACAGGCGAGCTTCAACCGCTTCCGGTTCGGTGATGGTTGGACCTGCATGAGCGTCCGCAATGTGGTTGCCGTTGTCCGTTCGAAGCAGTTCTCCGTCGTGTTTTCGCATGCTCACCTTGCAACCCAAGACCGATTCAATTTGACGTTTGGTGGTGCCGTAAGAGAAGGGCGTGATTTCGATGGGCAGTGGAAAGGCGCCGAGGACATCGACCTTCTTTCGCTCATCGGCTACGACCACCATCCGCTTGGAGGCTTGCGCAACGACTTTTTCGCGAAGTAAAGCTGCACCTCCGCCTTTGATGAGTTGAAAGGCCGGGTCAAACTCGTCCGTTCCGTCAATCACCACGTCCAACCCGGGTAAATCGTCAAGTTCTGCGAGGGGGATGCCCACCTTGTTTGCTAAATCGCGGGTGGCGATGGAGGTCGGGACGCCAACAATGTTCAGTCCTTCGTGTTGGACCAGCCTGCCCAACTCGAGAATGGTGTACTTGACGGTCGACCCTGTTCCCAAGCCCACGTTCATGCCGTCCCTGACGTAAGCGCAGGCGGCCACGCCTGCTTCCTTCTTCAGCGTTTCAACATCCATGACGCCTCCTTGTGCACGCCATCTATGGACTTTCGCTCATCGCAGGCCAAGACCCCGTGGCCGAACCCTTTAGACCTTGGAGAGGCCGTAGAGAACACATGAGCCAACCCCGTGCTGCCGTTCTGGCGACCGGATTGGTTGCTTTGTTCCTCCTTTCGCTGGCGCCAGCCGTTCACCATGCACCGGTTGACGCCGTTCCAGGAACCACTTCCAGCGAGGTCACGCCCATAGGCCAGAGCCAAAAACTCACCATCGGTTCGTGGCCCGATGGGGCCAACCAGCGCGTGGAAATTTCGGTCCCCGACGGCCACTCGATCAAGTCCCTCGACCTGGACGTCCGAGCCGGTACGCTGACGAACTCCATGGGAAGCGTTCTGACGGACGTTGGCGACTTTTCGAGCGCCATGCAGTACGACGGGATGGATGTGAACAAATCCTCACTTCTTATCCTGCCGCAAGATTGGCAGTACAACTTCGAGTCCGGCACGTTCGCTCCAGAATGGAGTCTCTCCGGGACCCAATCATGGTCGATTCAACCCGATGCACGCTTGGGCGGTGCTCGCTTGGCCAAAGCGGGGACCATCTCTCACAACCAGGAATCGGCCATGACGCTCGATGTTTCTCAACTGCCAGCCTCCACAGGTTCGTTTCGCTACAGTGTCTCCTCCGAGAGCAGTTTCGACTACCTGCTCTTCTGCATCGACAACACGTTTTGTTCCAGGTACAGCGGCTACAGCAACCAGTGGTCCGGGACCGTCAACAACGCCCAGCACAATTTCAACATCCCGGCAAACGCTCAAACGCTGACGTGGAAGTACACCAAGGACGGCAGTGTCAACTCAGGTTCAGACACCGCGTGGGTGGACGACATCGTCATCACACCCACCGGGGGCTCCGGGAGCGGTGAAGGAAACTGGACCTCCGAGGTGTTTGGCCCCTCCCTTCTGGGTCGTGGAGAGAACCTGTTGCACGGTCTGCTTCACATGGATGCGCTGATCTATCCGGGCTCTGAGTTCGAGTGGCAAATCCTCGACGCAACCACCAACGTCCCCGTGTCGGGCTTTGAACGAATCACGACGCCCTGGATGGACCTGGGAATGATCGATGTTGCCAAGCACCCGCTGTTGAAGTTCCGGGTTCACATGAAAGAGGCTGCTGACGGCGGTACGTCGGAGATCCGAAGCTGGTCGCTGAACGGCCACATCGCCATGTCGTTTGACTCGGACCCGACTGCAGAAGGTTGGGCGATTCAATCGGGCAGCTGGTCGAACGGTGTTATCAGCAGCACCGGGTCGGTGCTCTCGGACACCTACCAGGTCCGAAGCGGCTTTTCGGTCCTCGACGTCAACAGTTCGCAGTCCACCAACGCGCAGTTGCAGTTCAGCACGGACGGAGGTCTGTCGTGGACGGACATCGCCGACAACGGGCGTCATGTGCTCGAGCAACCGGCCTACATGGCTCAGTTTCGCACGATAAGTTCGACAAGTGGCTCAGCGCACCAGTGGACGTCGTTTGAAGCCGAACTCATCCGTACGTCCGTTCCAGACGGTGTTCGCCTGGACGTGGGGCTTGATGGTGCCGACGAGTGGTCCCTCGACCGGCCCGGACACGGCTTGTTCGGTCTTCAAAACACGCTTCTCAACGACGACGTGTGGGCCATGCGACCCGTCGCTCCAGCCAACACCGCTTCGCTTGAAATCGCCGTGCCAACCAAGGGCGTGGACGCATTTTCCTTTGCCGTCGCTGCTCCGTCCGGAAGCCTTTCCAGCCCGTTCATGGCGATGGCGGTCAACGGGCAGGACATCCTCAGCAGAAACCTACCCAACATCAACGATTTGTCCGTCGTTGAACTCACCTCCAGCGAACTTGTTTCGCTGAACGATGCGTTGGTTCAAGCCTCAAACAACCACGGCCCTGCGGGTTTGCCCATGGCCACGGTGGAGGTGCGAATTGGCTCTTCATTGTCGTCTGGAGACCTCTTGTTTGGGGGTGTTTTTGCACCGTACGAAGCCAACGTCAGTTTTTCATTGAACGCTGGTGATTCCTTGGTTTTGGGATTGAATCACGCCCTCTCTTCAACCGTTCCTCTCATGGGTCAGCGGACCGTAAAGCTACCACTTCGAATGGACGCGACCGGTTCTGCTTACGTTGCCGTCATGGACGTTGATTCTCAAGCCTCGGTGAAGGCCTTGGAACTGGAGGTTGCCAACGTGTCGGATACGCTGGTCCCCGGTACGAGTTGGGTCGAGTCAACCGGGACCTTCGATTTCTCACCGCTCGGGGTCACGGATGCTCTCACCCACGCCACGCAGTCCGCATGGTCGGTTGAACTCCACCTTTCGGGTGCTCAGCAGCAGTCCAAGCTTCGATGTCCGGTGGCCTCACTGCCCATCACCTCCACCTCGCTCTCGTCCTGCACGGCATCCGGAACCGCCTTGCTGTGGTTTGATGACGGTTTGCCCGGTTCAATCTCTGCGGTTGGGTCCGGCGAGTTCCTTGAAGTGCGGCACCATTTCCGATTCCCCGACGGTTGGGACGATGAGCCCTCGCTTACGATGTCGGTCAGTCTCATTTCAAACTCCGGTCCGCTTCTACCCGTTTCCAAGGTCTTTGGTTTGGGGCAGGACCTTGGCGTGGAGAACGACATCGAGGTGAAATCGTGGTCCATGCTGTCCAACAGCGGCGTTCGATCCACTGCAGACTATCCTTATCTTCAGGCCGGCGAAGTGGTCTACCTCGAAGTTGTGCTGGGTTTCGAAAACACCTCGGAGGGCTTCCCTCGCTCAGGACAAACCCTGGTGCGTTTCCTCGTTGACGGAAACGAGCATGCAACCACCACCATCCTCGACCGGGGTGTTGCGCTCTTCCCCTACACAGCACCCGTCGGTCGTACGTCCGTTGGCATGGGCGTTGAAGTGGTCCCGTTAAGAGGTCAAGACGTGGTCAGCAACCTACCGATGTCGCTGGATTTCATGTTTGACAACGTCCCACCCACGTTGATGGACAGCACGGTGGAACGCTTTGACAGTCGGGACATTGCCCCCAGAACCGCGCTTTCGTTCACCGTCGCCGACCGTCCACATCTCCCCGTTCACGCCCTGCTTCACACGTGGCGTTCGTGGGTTGACGACGTCAACGCTGACGGTGGTATGGACGCCGATGAAGTCGGGATGAGGACGCTCCCAATACCGCACGACCGGTCCCTGCTGATGGGCGATTACACCGCAACCGTCGACACCTCCGATGCCGCTCAAGGAGATTATTTCGTTGGATGGATTGAGATCGCCGACAGCGCTGGGCACCTGATGGAAGGCGGTGGCTCGTTTGAGGAACCAATGTTCCACGTTCAATTGAACACAAACGGTGCGCCCTTCCTCGGAGCCTCTTCCCTCGGGTGGCCCGACGGGACGGTTTCTCCTTGGCTTCATCCTCACGAGGATTACGAAATCCGTGTCCCTGTCTGGGAGCAAAACGGTATTTACGACATCGCCGAGGTGGAGCTTGAACTCGCCGCCAACACACGGCAACCAGCTCTTGTGCACTGGAACCAATCCACGAACATCTGCACGTCTGAAGACCCATACATTGAGGTGGCGACGTGCGAACTCGTGCCAGCCGATGCGAACGATTTGTTTTCTCGAAACGGCGAATTCGTGGTCAACTTTTCAATTGAGTGGGGCTACGACCCCGACGTCTCCGTTTCACGAATTCCACAGATCTATTTGCTCGATCAGAGCGGTCAATCAAACCGATTTATGTTGGAGCCGTTGAACTGGCGGTTTTCGGGTGAATTGTCCATCGATCGAGATTCGCTTTCCATCGACATTGAGCGTCACGGTCCGGATGCGCTTGGCTACTGGGTCCAACCCCGCACAACCTTCGGTGTGGAGGGTGATTTGGTCTGGTTCAGAACCGGTGCAACCCCGAGCCAAAAGCTCGACGTCGAGTTGAGGATTGGAGAGAACAATTTGGATGCGCTCGTCGTAAACGGTACGTTCTCAGGAACGATGATCGCCCCGCTCCTGGACGGGACCTACGGTTTGTTTGGTGGACTTCGAGACGCTCCAAACGGTGCGGTCTATAGAGGAGATGAATCGGCGTTCGTTTGGTTCATCGTCGACAACGAGGCCCCACGAATCGCAGCCGTGGACCGTCCTGGGTTCAAATCCATGCTCGAAGAGGAGGCATGGGAGGATTTGCAGTTTGAACTCCGATTGGACGAAAACGCGCGACTCAACGCATCCACGCTCCGTCTCCACTGGTCCCTCAACGAAGCTGGCTTAGGGCTCAATTCCTACGTCTTCGACAACGGCAGTGTGCCGTTGGAAATTCTTGGAGAGCGTCGCAACGGTGAATCCATTCCCGTTCGATGCACGCTTGACCTTGACGACCTCATGCTTCCTGCCTTCAGAACCAAGGCCGTTGAGTTGCGGATTTGGGTCACCGGGGACGACGAGGCGGGTCTCTCCATCGACCCGATTTTCAACGACGTTGACGCACCGCTTCGGGTATGGACCCTTGAGCAGCGCGTTCCCATTTACGACCTGACGGAGATTGAAATGAAACCAGCCAGCGACATTCATCAGGGCGATCGCATCGAGGTTTCGGCTGCCCTCACCAACTCCGGTCTCGCCGACGGGGAAGCCAACATCGTGTTGGAGCAGGTTGAATCAAGCGGTGAACGAAAACAACTTGACGTGCGCGTGGTGAGCGTTGGGTCAGGCCAGCAGTACGTCTATGAATACCCGTGGAAACCCACCCGCGCCGGGTCTCAATGGCTTGAGTTGAGCATCGTTAACGGGCCAAATTCGCAGTCAAAGACCGTGTTGGTTGACCAACCACGTTCAAACGGCGTGCTCGGCACCATCACCACCGTTAACCCCGCCCTGTTGGGCATCGTGGCGTTGTTGACGGCCGGACTCGTCGGCCTGTTGATCTTTGGCCTTCGGCGCGAAGACGCCCCTGCTTCGCTTCGACCGGGCCCGCAAAAGGTTGCGAAATCGGTTGCCCCCATTCCCAATCCCAATCAGGGTCCTTACGGTGCTCCGGCCGTTCCTGCTTCCCCAGGTGAAGACCCGTACAAGTGAGACCGTGCGAGCATGGGTCGCATTGAAATGCGAGGGTTCCCCCCGCAAAGCCGGAGGGAGTAGGAGGACCGCTGACAGAGTTCGACTCTGAGGAAAGTCCCCTCTC
>OCVP010000248.1_pt1 | contig 24772 bp, 24 predicted proteins | sample 1539171 | NCBI WGS metagenome assembly OCVP01 (sample SAMEA51879418, study PRJEB22527) | metagenome
ACCTCCTTAAACCAAAAATAGCAGTGCCGACTCGTACAAATGTTGCACCACAATTTATTGCTGCCATGTAATCTGAACTCATACCCATTGATAATTCTAGAAGACCATTTTCATCAGCTAACTTTTTCAGAAGCCTAAAATGTGTTTCAGGTGCTTCGTTAATGGGTGGGATACACATTAAACCTATAATGTTTAGATCCATAAACTTTTGGATTGTATTCATAAACTCATTTAGCTTTTCAGGCTCAATACCGGCTTTTTGTTGCTCTAAACCTGTATTAACTTGAATAAAAATTTTTGGGCAGAATCCTTTTTTTTGAGCTTCGTCTGATATCTTCTCGGCTAATGAGTTTCTATCTAAGCTGTGTATATAATCAAATAAGCCGAACACCTTTTTCACTTTATTTGACTGTAATGGACCTAAGAGGTGTAAATTTATGACTTTATTTTCTTTCTTTAATTCCTGCCACTTCAACACTGCTTCTTGAACTTTATTTTCACCAAAGTGAGAATGGCCCTCGTCTATAACAGGTTTTATTTGATCCATGGACTTTGTTTTGGATACAGCAATTAGGTTAACAGAACCTTTTTTTCGACCCGCTTCGATTTCCTGTGATGCGATTTGGTTGTTAATTGTTTCTAATTTACTTATTTGTGTCACTGAATTCATCCCTGTATATATCTCTCAGCACATTTTTCTGTACTTTTCCCATTGAGTTTCTTGGCAATTCTTTAATAACATGTATTTTTTTCGGCAATTTAAAAGCCGCAAGATTTTTTCGAAGAGTTTCATTAAGTACATCGATGTTAATTCTATGTCCTTTTTTCTCAACTATTATTGCTAAAATACCCTCACCAAAGTCTGGATGTGACACCCCAACAACCGCAGACTCGTCAACGTTACTATCCTCGTCGATGACTGTCTCGATTTCTTTTGGATAAACATTTAAACCCCCCGTTATTATGAGGTCCTTATTTCGTCCCACTATTGTAAGGTAGTTATCTTGATCTAGGAACCCCATATCACCAGTAATAAAATAACCGTCGTCTCTAAATTCGCTTTTTGTTTTCTCTGGTTGTTTCCAGTACCCCTTGAATACATTAGGGCCTTTTACCTCCACAACGCCTATATCCCCATTTTTTTTAAATTCGTCTTCAATCTCCAAGTCTGCTATTCTTATCTCAACATCTTCAAGAACCATACCGACAGTCCCTGCTTTTCTTTCACCAATATATGGATTTGAAGTTATCATGTTTGTTTCTGTCATTCCGTACCGTTCTAAAATTTTATGCCCAGTACGATACTCAAATTCTTTGTGCGTTTCTGTCAATAAAGGCGCACTTCCCGAAATAAAAAGGCGCATGTTTTTAGTTATTTCCTTATTAAATTTTATATTTGCTAACAATCGAGTGTAGAATGTTGGAACTCCCATCATTACCGTTGTTGAGGGAAGATTTAATATAATGTCATCTACATCAAACTTTTTAAGAAATCGAATTTGACTGCCTGAAACTAAGGCAATATTTGTTGCTACAAATAGACCATGTGTATGGTAAATGGGCAGAGCATGTAACAATATATCGGAAGCAGTAAACTCCCACGCCTTTGAAAGGGTCAGAGCGTTTGAAAGCAAGTTTTTTTGAGAAAGCATAGCACCCTTCGATTGACCAGTCGTTCCTGAGGTGTAAAGAATTGCTGCTGTATCATCTTCATCTAGTCCTTCAATAAAATCTAGAGGTTCATTTTCATTAAAATTTGAAAAAAAACTTCCTTTGTAATCAGCATCTATTGTTTCTATATTGAAGCTTCTGTTTTTTCCTAATGAATCCAATTCCTTCAGCATTTTTGAAGTGGTTATAAAAACTTTACATTCGCTATCATTTAGGAAATATTCAACTTCAAACCCCGTATAGCTCGTATTTAAAGGTATAAATATTATACCTAGTTGAACACAGGCACCGTAAATTGTAAAAACGTGATGAGATTTTTCTATTTGAAGAACTAAACAGTCCCCCTTTTCCAAACCAAATTTCTTTAGACAATTTGCCGTACATTTTATTTCATTTAGAAATTTATCGTATGTAAGCGTGTTATCCAGGTCAGAAAAACTTAGAAAAATTTTTGAACCTTGGTTCTTCGCAAACAACTGATCGAATAGCGGGTTCATAGATTAGGGCTTCTCATTGATGTCGCTCAATGCTGACTTCCACTTACTTAGCCACCAGCGATACTGCTGTGGCCATTCCTTGAAATCCTTATTTTGATTTGCAATTTCTCTTGCCTGATTTGTCCAAAACGGATTAAAAAGATGCTGTCTTCCCAAAGCGATCAAATCTGCTTTTTCTTCTTGTAAGATGGTATTTGCAAAATCAAAAGTTCTAATCAGCCCCACAGCTTGTGTCTTAATACCTACCTCTTTCTTAATTTTTGCTGCAAAGGGGACTTGAAAACCTGACTTTCTTTTTTGGCCAGAAGCGGTAGCCCCTTTAGAGGAATTGCCACCTGAAGAGCAGTCGACAACATCTACTCCCTGTTCCTTTAAAATATGGCAAAAATTAATGCTATCTTCTATAGTCCATCCTCCATCTAATCCATCTTCAGCGGATATACGAACAAAAAGAGGAACGTTTTCTCCTATTGTTTCTCTAACTTTTTTAACCACTTCCAAAGGAAAACGCATTCTGTTCTCTATTGACCCACCATACTCATCATTTCTTGAATTAGATAATGGAGACAGAAAGCTATGAAGAAGGTATCCATGTGCCATATGAATTTCTATAACCTCAAACCCAGCCTCTATCGACCTCTCAGATGCCTTTACAAATGCATCTCTAACTTCACCCAACTCTTTTCTTTCCATTTTTCTTGGCTTTAACCAACCCTCATCTAAAGGCCGATCCATAGGCGCAATTGGTTCCCATATAATATCACCTCTATCAGTGTCGATCGTTGTTTGCGGACCGTTGCCGTGCCACGGTCTTTGCATGCTCGCTTTTTGTCCTGCATGACCTAATTGGATGGCTGGAATTGACCCTAATACCTTAATCGATTGAGTAATTTCTTTTAATCCTTTTATTTGCTTGTCATCCCAAATGCCTAAGCACCCATTAGTTATTCGTCCTTGAGCAGTAACACCTGTAGCTTCAAGAAAAATGAGACCCGCTCCACCCATAGCGAGTTGCCCATAATGAGTTTTATGGTGCGTTTGAATGTAACCGTCTTTAGCCGAATATTGGCACATTGGAGACACAACCACACGATTTTTAAGGTTTACATCACGTATCTTTAAATTTTCAAAAAGCATTTGCTCTCCTTATCTTTGTATCAAATAATTTATTCTCTTTTTAAGACAATTAATAGTATTCCAGGTGTGATCATAAATAGGCTCAACCATCCAGAAAGTCCTAAAAGTTCGCCGAGTATCAGTAACCCTAAAACTGACCCAATTGGTGGAACAGAAGATAATATAGCTGATATTGAGGCAGATCCGATTTTTTGTGAGGCATAGGTTATAAAAAATATTCCTATAAGATTAGGAACAAAACCTTGATATATCATTTGTAGCACTAAAATTTCGTTTGGTACTTCCACCAAACCCTTAGGAAGAAATATGAAGTAAATAGGGAGATACAAGATTGCATTTATCACCGATCCACAAAAGAGCAATTGGGTCATTGTAACATTCCACAACCTACTTAAAACAACGTAAATAGAAAAAAATATCGCTCCTATGATAAAAAATATATCTCCAATCCAGGTGTTTGAAAAATTTAGTTCTAATCCATCATAAACAGCTAGACAAGCTCCGAACAAAATTGTTGCCGCTCCAAACATTTGCTGAATGAATATTTTTTGTTTCAGAAGAAAAAATCCAAATATCAAGGTAAAGAACGGCATGAGTCCGTTCATAAATATACCTCCGTGAGACGCTGGTGCGTAAATAAACCCACTAAAAACGCAAAGAATGTAAATTGGTCCAAGTAAAAAAGTAATTACTATTACTCTGAGAAAACTCATGGTTTGCCAGGGTTTAAAATATAATACAACGGGTAATGCTATTAATGAAGACAACCCATAACGAAATGCCGCGAAATCGTAAATAGTTAAAGTGGAACTAACGCCAGATCTTGTAACTACCAACCAAAATGACCAGATAAAAACAACTGAGATACCAGCAATTAACCCTAAAAAATATTCGCCTTTGATGTTGATCGAAGGTTTAACTATCAATATTAACTCTTTCTTAAACAAACTTAACTGCAGTTACTTGACTGTCTTACTTTTCACTGAAAAGCAACTAAAAATTATTATTTTAAAAGCATATCATTTTGCCTATACTCATTTTTTGAAAAGAGATTCTTTTTTTTGCAAAAAAGAACAAACTTGGGAGAAAGAAATGAAAAAAATTTTTGCAACACTCCTAGCTTTATGTCTTTTAAATACAGCGTCTTTCTCTGACGTCAAATTGGGCATAATACTAGGTTTCACTGGACCTATTGAAAGTCTCACCCCAGACATGGCAGCTGGTGCTGAGCTAGCAATAGATGAAGTAAACAAAGCCGGAAATTTCTCTATGGGGAAAGTTTCTGGGGTAAGAGCCGACTCTACCTGCATAGATTCTTCAGCTGCCACGGCTGCTGCAGAGAGATTAATTACTTCAGATAAAGTTAATGGGATTATGGGAGCTGACTGCTCAGGCGTTACAACTGCTATTCTTCAGCAAGTAGCGATGGCCAATGGTGTTGTTATGATATCACCATCAGCGACGTCTCCTGCTCTTTCAACTGTCGAAGATAATAATCTTTTCTTCAGAACTGCTCCTTCTGATGCTAGACAAGGTCAAGTTGTTGCCGACATATTGAAGGAAAAAGGCTTGAAAAAAGTAGCTATTTCTTATGTAAATAACGATTATGGAAAAGGTTTAGCGGCAAGTATTGAAGAAAATCATAAGGCAGCCGGGGGGACAGTAACAATCAGTGCTCCACATGAGGATGATAAAGGTGATTATAGTGCTGAAGTTGGCGCCCTTGCCCAGGCAGGTGGAGATATTTTAATCGTCGCTGGTTATTTAAACTCTGGAGGAAAGGGTATCATTCAGGCCTCTCTTGACTCTGGAGCCTTTGATTTGTTCTTTCTACCAGATGGTATGATTGGAGAGTCATTACCTAAAGATATTGGTTCTGGTCTAAACGGATCCATCGGCACAGTCCCTGGAACAGATAGCCCAGGCGCTGCAAAATTTGGTGACATGGCAACCGCTGCCGGTTTCAAGAGTGGCCCATTTGCAATGGAGTCATATGATGCCGCTGCATTAATGCTACTAGCAATGGAGGCTGCTAAGTCTTCAGACAGCCAAGCCTATAAGGGAAAAATTATGGATATCGCAAACGCTCCAGGCGAAAAAATATTTCCTGGCGATTTGAAAAAAGCTCTTAAACTAATTAGCGAAGGAAAGGACGTCGATTACGTCGGAGCCTCTGCTGTTGAGTTAATTGGCGGCGGTGAAAGCGCCGGAAACTATGCTCAAATCGAAGTTAAGAGTGGAGTAAACGAAACTGTAGCTTACAGATAAGTTGATATCAACGAGCAATGCCCCAGCCTTTCGAAAAGCTGGGGCATTGTTTTTAGAAATATGATTGAACTTAAAAACGTTTCTAAACATTTTGGTGGCATAAAAGCTGTTGAAAATGTTTCTCTGAACATTCGAGAAGGGTCTATAACCGGTTTAATTGGCCCTAATGGTGCAGGAAAAACAACATTATTTAATATTATTGCGGGATTTTATACTCCTGATTTTGGTGATATAAAGTTTGAAGGAAACAATATTAGTGGCCTGAGATCAGATGAGCTGTTTCAAAAAGGTATACTTAGAACCTTTCAAATTGCTCATGAATTCGTAAATTTAACCGTTAGAGAAAACCTGATGATGGTACCAGGCAGCCAAATTGGGGAAAGCATTCTACATACTTGGATCTCTAGAAATAGAATAAAGATTCAAGAAAAAGAAAATCACACAAAAGCCACTAAGGTTATGAAATTTCTTAATCTCGACCATTTAGAAAGTGAAAAAGCGGGGAGTTTATCAGGTGGTCAGAAGAAACTATTGGAATTGGGTCGAACTATGATGGTTGATGCAAGACTTGTACTTCTGGATGAGGTTGGAGCGGGAGTTAATAAAACACTTCTTAAGAAAATTGGAGAATCAATAAAGAAACTCAATAAAGAATTGGGCTACACATTTTTTATGATTGAACATGACATTGATTTTATCTCATCGCTCTGTGATCCTGTTATCGTTATGACTGACGGATCAGTATTAACGCAAGGTACCGTTAACGAAATAAAAAACGACGATAGAGTTATTGAAGCTTATTTAGGAAATTAAGAGAATTAAATGTTCCTTAGTGCAGAAAACATGTTGGGTGGATACGGCGAGACAACGATTCTCAACGATTGCTCGATAAGTGTTAAGAAGGGTGAAATTGCTGTTATTGTTGGCCCCAATGGTGCTGGAAAATCAACCGCCATGAAAGCTATATTTGGAATGCTTGATTTACGAGCAGGAAATATTATTTTTGATGGAAAAGATATCTCCGATCTAAAACCGCAAGAAAGAGTTAAAAGCGGAATGGGATTCGTTCCTCAGACACATAACGTTTTCACATCGATGACTGTTATGGAAAATTTAGAGATAGGAGGTTTTACGAACCAAGAAAATTTGTCAAAAAATATCAGTGAAGTTTTTAAGTTATTCCCTGTGCTGGAGGAAAAACAAAAACAGCTAGTTGGAGAGTTATCTGGAGGGCAGAGGCAGCAAGTTGCTGTTGGCAGAGCCCTTATGACTAACCCAAAACTTCTTATGCTAGACGAACCGACAGCTGGCGTGTCACCATTGGTAGTCAAAGAGCTATTTGAAAAAATAATCTCGATAGCTAGAACAGGAATAGCCATTTTAATGGTAGAACAGAATGCTAGGCAAGCTCTAGAGATAGCAGATAATGGTTTTGTTTTAGTACAAGGTGAAAATAAATATACAGATAAAGGTTCTAAACTCCTTTCAAATAAAGAAGTAAGAAAGGCGTTTTTAGGTGGATAAATGGATTTTTTAAACGCTCTCGCTTTAATAACAAATTATATATTATTACCTGGCTTTACCTATGGAAGTCAGTTGGCTCTTGGAGCTTTGGGTGTCACGTTGATTTACGCAGTACTGCGTTTTTCTAATTTTGCGCATGGAGAGCTTATGTCATTTGGTGCAATGATTTGTATTCTGTTTACTTGGCTTGGCCAAAGCTATGGAATTAACTTTGGCGTTTTGCCAACTGCACTAATATTTCTGCCGATTGCAATTGGCTTTACTGCTCTTTATTGTTTCTTCATAGAAAAGTTTGTTTTTGCTTATTATCGCAGAAAAAAATCAGACCCTATCATTTTTCTTATTGCGTCGATTGGAGTAATGTTTTTTACAGCTGGTTTAATTAGATTTATTATAGGACCTAGTGATCAAAACTTTAATGACGGTGTTCGCTTTATATTTAATGTGAGAGAATTTAAAGCTTTCACAGGATTGGATGAAGGTTTTGGACTGAAGACATCTCAAGCTATAACTATATTAACGACTATAATACTCTGCTCAATTTTGTTTGTTTTTCTAAATAAAACGCGAACAGGAAAATCCATGAGAGCTTTTTCCGACAATGAAGATTTGGCTCTACTTTCGGGAATTGATCCAAATAAAGTTGTTTTATTAACATGGGTTATTGCAGGTGGTTTGGCAACATTTGCGGGAGTTTTATATGGCTTAGATAAAATTTATAAACCGTTTATATTTTTGCAAATGTTGCTTCCAATTTTTTCTGCTGCGATAGTAGGTGGTGTAGGAAACCCAATTGGAGCTGTCGTTGGGGGTTACGTAATTGCACTCTCAGAGTTATTTGTGACTTTTGCTTACAGAAAGGTTCTAGCCTACTTATTACCCGAGAGTATGGAACCATCGGGAATGATGCAGTTTTTATCCACCGATTATAAATTTGCAGTTTCTTTTATAATATTAGTCATTGTATTGATTGTAAGGCCAACAGGAATATTTAGAGGGAAGACTATATGAATGATGTATTACGCAGATCTTTAGTTTTTTCAACATTTGCAGTCGCAATTGTATTTATAGGTTTCCTTCAGAGTTGGAATGTAGCTTTGGGAATTTTTAATCTGTGTCTTATTTCAGCTACAATGGCCCTGGGCGTGAATATTCAACTTGGCTATGCTGGAATATTTAATGCCGGTGTTATGGGCTTTGCGGCTCTAGGCGGACTTTCGGCTGTTATAATATCCTACAAACCCGTATCTGAAACAATCAGTTTAGGGGGGCTTGGTATATTAATATGTATTCTAATCTTACTTTTAGGGTCAGTATTGGGAGTTATTGTTTATAAATCGAATCTTAGTCAAGCTTTCAAAAAAATACTTTTTCCACTTATAATCATTATTGTACTTCTTTTACTAAATTTAATCGGTGCACCTGCAGTTGAAAGAATCGAAGCTTTTGAGCCAGCGGCATCTGGGTTTCTGGGGGGGTTCGGCTTGCCTATTATTTTATCTTGGATAGTTGGGGGTGTAATAGCCGGTCTTGTAGCTTATCTTATTGGAAAAATTACACTTGGTTTAAGGAGTGATTACTTGGCTATTGCTACACTGGGTATAGCAGAAGTGATTATTTATATTTTGAAAAATGAAGATTGGCTTACTAGAGGAGTTAAAAATGTAAATGGTCTTCCAAGACCTGTTCCCTACGAAATTGATTTACAAGAAAGTACATGGTTCATAGAGCTATGCCAAAATTTTGGTTTTCCTTTAGTGGAGACCTCTTCGATAGTTGTGAAATTAAGCTATTGCTTTTTATTTTCGATTGTAGTGCTAACGCTATTTATTTTATCTGAAGTAGCACTGAAATCTCCATGGGGGCGGATGATGCGCGCCATTAGAGACAACGAAATCTCAGCTAGAGCTATGGGGAAAAATGTAAAAGCTCGACATCTAGAAATTTTTATCCTTGGCTCGGCTATTATAGGGCTTGCGGGGGCAATGCTAACAACTTTAGAAGGACAGTTTACTCCAACCACATATCAGCCCCTAAGATTTACTTTTACAGTCTGGGTTATGGTAATTATTGGAGGAACAGGAAACAACTATGGGTCTTTGATAGGCGGATTTCTTGTTTGGTTTTTATGGGTTGAAGCAGAGCCATTAGGCCTATATTTGGTTGAATTAATTACATCACCATTGAGTGAAACCAACCCTCTTAGGATTCAGCTAATAACTAACGCCGCGCATATGCGATACATGATGATGGGCCTATTATTATTATTAGTTTTAAGGTTTGCTCCAAAAGGTATTTTTCCGGAAGGTAGATAAGAGGATATTAAATGCAAAAAAAAATAATACTTCTTGATGGAGGAATGGGACAAGAACTTATAAAAAATTCGAAGTCAAAACCCCATACACTTTGGTCTACATATGTTATGGCAGAGGAGCCAGAACTCGTAAAAAAAACACATATAGATTTTATAGACGCAGGTGCTAGCGTTATCACACTTAATACCTATTCGACAACACCGGAGAGATTAGAAGCTAATGGTTTATCGGATAAATTCGGTTTTTTCCATAAGAAAGCTATTGATTTGGCCAGAGAGGCAATTGACCACACAAAAAAGAATGTACTTATTGCAGGGTGTCTTCCTCCTTTAGTATGGAGTTATCGGCCAGATAAAGCTCCTGATTATGAAAGATGTGTTGACTTATATTTACAAATAGTTAGGGAGCAAGAAGACTATGTAGATCTTTTCATTTGCGAAACCATGGCATCGTTAAAAGAGGCGAAGGCTGCAGTTTCGGCCGCAAAGACCAGCGGAAAACCTGTTTGGTGCGGATTAACACTTGAGGATAATGAAAATTGTGAATTGAGATCAGGTGAAAAATTACTGGACAGTGTAATTGCGTTACAGTCTTTTGGACAAGAAGAGTTTTTACTTAATTGCTCATTTCCTGAAGTCATCAACAAGGGAATTGACATTCTAAGCAAAAACACTAATTTCTTCGGAGGCTATGCAAATGGTTTTACATCAATAGAACCCTTAAAGACAGCCAGCAATGTATCCGTATTATCAGCTAGAACCGATTTGGGGCCTGAAGAGTACTCTAAATACGCATTAAATTGGGCTAATCAAGGCGCGTCCGTTGTTGGAGGTTGTTGTGAGATTGGACCAAGCCACATAAAATATTTACATGATATTTTAATCGAAAAAGACTTTGAGATCGTTACTTCTTTAAGCTGAAATTCTCGTTCTTCCTACTGCTTTTTTCCAACCCTCATATTTCTTATCGCGTTCGTCTGGAGAAAGTTTGGGAGAAAATTTCTCCTTGAGAGTCCACTCTTCTTCAAACGCTTCCAACTGATTATATAGACCTATTTTCATACCTGCCAACCATGCTACCCCTTTTGCAGTAGACTCCTGTATATCAGGTATATTGATCTCTACTCCTGTAAGATTAGCCAAGATTTTCATGGTTAAACTTGATTGGGTCATCCCACCATCTACGCGCAACTTTATATGCCCTCTTTCCATCCCATCTACATCTTTTATCATGGCTTCTAGTAAGTCTCTCGTTTGAAAGCCAACACTCTCGAGAGCTGCCAAAGCAATCTCTTCTCTCCCTGTATCTCTCAATAATCCAAAAATCGCCCCACGTGCATTTGGGTCCCAATACGGTGCGCCCAACCCCGTAAAAGCTGGAACAAAATAAATTTCTTGATCTTTTGCTTCCGATGCAAGCTTACCCACTTGGTCTGCTTTATCTATAATATTAATCGAGTCTCTAAGCCATTGTACAACCGCGCCGGCTATGAATATTGACCCTTCTAGGGCATAACAAATCTTCCCATCTATTTTATACGCTATAGTTGACAAAAGCTTATTTTTACTCAGTACAAATTGATCTCCTGTGTTTAGTAGCGCAAAACATCCTGTTCCATAAGTGGATTTAATCATGCCCTTTTGAAAACATGCTTGGCCTATTGTTGCGGCTTGTTGATCACCTGCAACTCCATTAATCGGTATTGGGGAACCAAGTATTTCTGATACCATTTCTCCAAAATCATCAGCACACTCTTTAACGCTTGGAAGCATTTTTTTGGGCACATTTAGATCACCGAGAATATCATTGTCCCAATCTAAACTCTCGATATTAAATAGCATGGTTCTGGATGCATTGGTTATATCAGTTGAATGACTTTTTTTATTGGTAAGCCTCCAAATCAAATAGCAATCAATCGTACCAAATAATAATTTTCCAGAATTTGCCATAGTTCTTTCAGGGTCATACTTATCAAGAAGCCACTTAACTTTTGTTGCGGAAAAATAGGGGTCGATTAGTAAGCCTGTCTTTCCTTGATAAACTCTCTCTTTCCCATTTTTTTTAAGTTCACTGCAAAATTTAGAAGTGCGCCGATCCTGCCACACTATTGCTTTAGAAAGCGCTTGACCCGTTTCAGCGTTCCATATAGCTGTAGTTTCTCTTTGGTTTGTAATCCCAATACTTAAAATATCTTGCGAAGATATTTTCGCTCCTTTTACAGCATCACGTACTGTAGCAATGACAGTTGCATAAATTTCTTCTAGATCATGCTCTACCCAACCAGGAAAAGGAAAAAATTGCTCTATTTCCTTTTGAGATGATGCCACTATTTGTAAATTTTTGTCAAAGACTATAGCTCTAGTTGATGTTGTCCCTTGGTCAATCGCTAGAACGTAACTCATAGTAAGACTTTCTCTAATTTAATTTTTTTATGTAGGAACTAAGTTCCCTTATCTGCTTACTCGACAATCGTAACCCAAGCTTACTTCTTCTCCAAATCAAATCCTCAACACATCTAGCATGCTCTTGATTAATATACCAAAGTACTTCCCTTTCCGTTAGATCAGATCCGAAATTCCTACCTAAGTCTTTTTTTGCCTTAGCCTTGCCTAAAACTTTTTCAACATCTGTCCCAAATGTTTTAAATAATCTTTCTGCCCAATCTCTATTTAAGAATTTGTATTTTTTCAATAAGCCTACAATAAGTTTCTCTTTATCCTCTAATTTGAAACCACCACCTGGTAAGTGTTTTGTGGCAGTCCATTCCTTTCTTTTTAAATTTAATAATGCTGTGATTTTAGAAACAGCTTTTTCAGCCAGTTTTCGATATGTTGTGATTTTCCCTCCATAAACGGTAAGGAGTACCGCTCCTTCCTTTTCTTCAATTTGAAAGGAATAATCTCTACTGGCATTTCGCGCTTCTACATTTTTGTTTTCGTATAAAGCCCTCACTCCAGAGTAATCCCAAACAATATCTTTTTCTGTTATTTTTTTTTGAAAATAACCTGAAGCAAATTTACACAGATAATCTTTTTCTTCATCGGAACACTTAACTTCGTTACCCATTTTGTGCTCAACTTCAGTTGTTCCAATTAGGGTAAAATCGTTTTCATAGGGAATGCTAAATATTATTCTTCCATCTTTTCCTTGGAATATATATGCACTATCGTGATTAAAAAGCTTTTTTACGACTATGTGACTTCCTTTTATTAGTCTTACCATTACTTGATTATTTTTATTTTTTTCAAGTTGACTCAGAGAATTGACCCAAGGACCCATAGTATTTATTAAGACCTTAGTTTTTACCTCGAATGACCTATCCTTTGATTTAATAGAAACAAGCCAATGACCATTTTTTCTTTGAACGTTAGTTACTCTGGAATAAGAGAATGCTTTTGCTCCTTTTTTTTCTGCATCCAAAATATTTAGTAGCACTAATCGCGAATCTTCCACCCAGCAATCTGTATATGCCAGTGCTCTTGTGTAAGATTTGTCCAAACAACTACCAACTGTATTATTTCGCAAATTAATACCGACACTTTTTGAAAGTTTCGTTGAACCCGCCAAGATATCATAGATATATAATCCAAGCCGTAAAATCCAATAGGGTCTCAGGTTTTTGTTGTGGGGAAGTATAAATTTTACTGGCCAGCTAATGTGAGGCATTAGATTAAGGAGCAAGTCACGTTCACGAAGAGACTCTTTTACAAGCCTAAACTGATAAGATTCTAAGTATCTCAATCCACCATGAAATAATTTTGTGGATGAGGAGGACGTTGCTGAGCCAAAATCACCCATATCGGCCAACCCACACTTATACCCACGGCCTGCAGCGTCTCTTAAAATTCCTGCACCATTTACTCCGCCACCTATAACAAAAATGTCAAAGTCGTTTTCATCCAATGTTTTTTTCTTCATAAATCTTAGAGAATATGTAAAAGCTCAAACCAACCATCAACAAGCATCTTTATGGTTAGATAGACCAGGAAAATAAGTCCGATCCACGAAAGCCATGGGAACTTCGTCATTACACGCATTATAATAGTTGCAAAAAACGCCATCAGTACTATAGCTAAAACGAGTCCAAACACTAATAATGCCGTATCTTCTCTTGCTATGGCAGCAACAGCTACAACATTATCTAAAGACATTGAAATATCAGCGACCGCAATTGTGAATAACGCTTGCGAAAATTGTTGCTTTTCAGTCAGCTTTTCTGACAAATTGGACTTAATTTCTGGATCGGTTTTTTGGCCAGCATGACGGATTTCTTTAAAAAACCGCCAACAAACAAAAGCCAAAAGTAGTCCGCCGAAAATTAATATTCCAGGTATTTGAATTAAAAAAGATGCTATAGCTGCAAAGATAATTCTGAACCCTGCTGCTAATGCTAACCCCCAGAAAATTACCCTCTTTCTAAACTTCTCTGATAGGCCAGCTGCAGCCATACCTATAATAATTGCATTATCGCCAGATAAAAATATATCAGCTAAAATGACTTGAGCCAGCTCGACTAAAGAAAAGTTCATTTTGAATTAATTTTATTTATTACTTTTGACACTTTCGGTTTAGTAGCTTATCGTCAATATTTCAAATAAAATCTTCTACAAACACAAATTTTTATGAAAAAAAGCTCTATACATAGTATGCAAGATGCTCGTCTCCTAGCAAAGAAAAGACTTCCTTCAATGATCTTTGATTATGTCGATGGAGTAGCACTTGAGGCAGACGGTTATTATTCCAATGCTGAGTACTTTAAATCACTTAAGCTATCACAAAATGTGCTGGCTGGTGGTGGTGCTAAAAAAATTTCCAAACGAATATTGGGTAAATCATATGACCTACCTTTTGGTGTAGCGCCAATGGGTATGTGTAATCTTGTGAGTTCAAAAGCGGATTATGCAATTGGAAAATTAGCAAAAAAGTTTAATATTCCTGTTTGCTATTCTACAATGGCTTCCACATCACTAGAGAAAACTCTCAAGATCACTGGTGATTTAGGCTGGTTTCAACTCTATGTTTATGATGATTTAAAATCAGGGTTACGTTTAGCCAAAAGAGCACAAATCGCTGGTTACAAGACATTGATACTGACAGTTGATGTACCTGAATTAGGTCGACGACCAAGAGAGCTAAAACATAATTTTTCAGCAAAGTTTAGACCAAATTACAAACAAATTATTGATTGCGCAATGCATCCCAAATGGAGTTTAGATCTTTTGGCAAATGGTATTCCAAGACCTCAAAACTTTGAAAAAGATTTGAAGATAGACAGAAATAAACCAAGGGGAGCAGCCGATTGGAAGTTTTTTAAAGACTTAAGAGCACTTTGGAAAGGTAAATTAATTATCAAAGGAATCCTTAACCCGAAAGATGCAAAAAAGGCAGAAAGTCTTGGAGTGGATGCCATTTATGTATCCGGCCATGGCTCAAGACAATTTGATAGCAGCCCAATCCCCATACATCAAATATCAAAAATACGTAAATCTATAAATAAAAGTACAGTCTTGATATATGATACTGGGATAAGAAATGGAGAAGATATTCTTAAAGCGCTTTGTTTGGGGGCAGACTTCGTAATGATTGGGAAACATGCACTTTTTTCTATAGCAGCTGAAGGATTTGATGGCCTAGTCCAAATGACTAACAATCTAAAAAAAGAAATAGAAATAGCAATGGCTCAAATGGGCAATTTTGACATTAACAAGCTAAATTCTAAATATTTAAATGACTTCTAAAAGGTGATTTACAATTTTCATGCAGAAATGTTTAGTCCAAAGAAAGACCCACTTTTATTTGGATTTTAGAGCCTATCTCATAATAACGCCCTGTTAAGCTGGAACCTGTAAATCCATTCCAACTATATATCACTCTGTAGCTTTCTACAGCGCTTCGCTGACTGACCAGCTGGACAACCTCACATCTCTGTTCTGTATTGTAACCAACGACCTTTGTTGTTGTTTTCTTTTGTTGTTCGGCTGCTACGACTCCTCCCATAACAGCTCCAACCCCAGCGGCATTGTTATCGTTTGTTAAGGCTTTACCAATAAGAGCTCCAACCACCATTCCTCCTAACACATCAGCGCCTGATGCGCCGTTACCACTGACAACCTTTCCGTATACTGGTACCTTTACATTTCTGCAACGTGTCTCAGGTGTGTAAATATTCGTACTTGAATAAACTGGTTCAATTGATTGCACAGTACCTGTCACATAATAAGTCTCAGCAAATAAATTTGAGAAAGAAAATAGAGCTAGGATTGCTGTGATTAATTTTAACATTCTGGTCTCCATTGGTAGTTATTCTATCTAACAATATACACCAAAATTATAAAAAAAAAAGCCGAACAAAAATTTGCTCGGCTTTAGTCAACAGGGAGGTATGAACATGAAAAAATTTCATGCTTTACCTAAATTGCAATTCGCGTACCAATTTAAATTAACAATTGAAAATATAAGTCAACTGCCCTTAATTACTTTATCACTAAGCAATCTATCAACTTCCAATTCTGTAAAGCCTAATCCTGAAAGAACTGACTTAGTATGCTGACCAAGTGTTGGAGCTGACAAATTGTCATCTTTATTGGTTACAGAAAAGCTAGCCGCTAACTTAGACTGCCGTATCTTTCCTGCAATAGGGTGTTCAGAAATTTTTATTATATCATTTGCAACTACTTGCTCATTCTTTATCATTTCTTTTCTTGTCAAAACGGGTGCGCAAGGAACATCTTTAGCCGTTAGCAATTTCAACCATTCATCGGATGTTTTTTTCTTAAGCTCAGATTGTATCAATTCTAGTCTTTCATTTATATTCTGATGCCTTAATTCCGCCGTCAGAAACCTCGGATCACTTAACCACTCTTTCTTATTAAATGCATCGCAAATATTAAACCATTCTTTATCGGACTGAACTGCAACAGAGATAAAGCCCTCTTTAGTTTCATATATTAGATCAATAAAACTCTGTGCGGTCTCCTTTTCAAGTTCGTCTCCAACAAAGGTATGCCCTCCCATATCGGAACCCCACAAAAAAGAAATTACAGCATCTAGCATTGATATTTTGACTTCCTGACCCTCACCTGTTTTTGCCTTGTGGAACAGTGCCGCTGTTATCGCCTGAGCGGTAGCGAACCCAGTAAGCTTATCAGGAAGTATCGTTCGCATAAGCCTCGGTCTCTCTTCATCTGATCCTGCTTGTACAGTGGTTAGACCGGATAGAGCTTGAATAAGAGGATCGTAAACTGGTTTGTTCTTATAAGGGCCAGTAAAACCGAAGCCACTTATGGAAACATATATAATGTTAGGACTTATCGCGCGAACATCACTATATCCGAAACCTAACCTATCCATTACCCCTGGTCTGAAGTTTTGTACTAAAACGTCTGCCGTTCCAATAAGCTTTTTAAGGATATTTTTTCCTTCCTCCGCTTTTAGATCAATACACACAGATTTCTTATTTCTATTGTTGTTAAGGTAAGCGGCTGAAATTCCAGATCTCTGGGTGCTGACAATCCTGGTATAATCTCCAACTGAAGTATTTTCAATTTTTATGATTTCAGCATCCTGGTCTCCTAGTATCATCGTTGCACTTGGACCTGAAATCATCGAGGTTAAATCGATTATTCTTATCCCTTTTAAAGCACCAGCCATAAAAACCTCCAGAAAAATATTTACACTAAAATATGAGCTGTTAACCTTGAAGATGCAACTTAAATTTAAGAAGCTTAAAAAGACACCCTAAGAAGAGTTTAAACATGACACCAGAAGAAATTTTATCTTTTCCACCCAAAATCTTAACTCAGGAGCAGAGGGAACATTATTTTGAGTTTGGGTTCGTAGGAATAAAAGACTTAGTTCCGTTTGAGACACTAAAACTTATCAAAAAAGTTACAAGTGAGTTCGTTGAAAAAAGTCGCGAGGTCACGGAGTCAAATAATGTTTTTGATATCGGTCCAGGACATTCTTACGAGAATCCGGTACTTAGAAGATTAAAGAGTCCAGATGAGAATCATGAAGAGTATTGGAATTTCTCAAAGGGTCTTATGGCTGACGTTGCTAGTGACCTTGTTGGTCCAAATGTGACATTTCATCACTCAAAATTAAACTTTAAGTGGTATGACGAAAGTGACACCGTTAAGTGGCATCAGGATATCCAATTCTTTCCCCATACAAATTACAACGTTTTGACAATTGGGTGTTATTTAGAGGACACTGACATGAATAATGGGCCTTTAGCCGTGTTAAAAGGTTCACATAAAAATGACCTATATGATCAGTACGACAAAAATGGTAATTGGACAGGAATGTTAAGCGATGAAGACGCAGATACTGTTGATATGTCGATGGTTGACTATCTTACGGGAAATGCTGGATCTATAACAATACATAACGCAAGAGCACTTCATTTCTCACCATCTTCGAAATCTAAAAATCCCAGACCACTTTTACTTAATTGTTATACATCTGCTGACGCTAAAGCCTATACACCTCACCCACAACCAACCGTGAACACTTATAAAATTGTAAGGGGAGAGCAGGTAAAATGGGCACACCATGATCCAAGACCTTGCCAGATGCCCCCCGACTGGTCAGGAGGGTACACTTCTATTTACGCGGCCCAAGCAGGCGAAGATAAAGCTTAAGTGCATAGTTCGTCCAAAAAGTCCTTGAAAAGCACGAAAGACCTACGAGTCTCAATTAAATCTGTTTCGAGCTGAAAATCATGCCATAGGTCTTTCCAGGTTTTTGTTACCACTTTGACTCTTTGCTTTTTTAGTCGTTTTAAAAACTGTCCAATCTGGACTGAAAGAACCTCATTTTCTGCATATTGGATCATAATTGGTGGTGAATTTTTAAAGTCGCCAAATAAAGGTGAAATGAAGGGATTTTTATGATCTGATGGATTGCAATAGAGATAGGATAAAGGACCAGAACCTGTTTCTTTTGCACGTTTTATAAATGGTCCTATTAGTACATCACTTTGACAGCAACTATCTGGATATTCTGCCATTATAGCAGTTGGATAAACCCAAGGAGAAATACAGAATATTCCTTTTGGTTTTTTTGATTTGTCTTTTTTCAGTGCTAACAATAATGCTAGTGCTAAATTGCCGCCAGCTGAATCACCAGCAAGGATAATATTGGATTTTTCTTTTTTTCCTAAAAGAAAAGAGTATGCTTTTTTCGCATCTTCTAATTGGCTTGGATACTTTGACTCAGGACTGAGTTTATATTCAACAAATATAATTTCTCTGCCGAGGATCTCCGCTAAAAAAGATGCATAACTTCGATAAATTTTGAAGTTACCAACAAAAAACCCACCCCCATGAAAGAATAAGATCTTTACTTTATCAGAAATCTTATTTGGTATAATCCGATATAGCTCAAGCTGATCTAAAGATATTTTTTTCACGACGACATTGTTTACATTTGCTCTTCTATAGGATGCAAATAAAACAAGCAATCGCATTATTTTAATCTGAAAATGGCTAAGGCTTCCAGGTTTAATTAAAGCCACAAGTCTCATAACAAAAGATATGACTTTTTTTCTGTTTCTAGCCTTTCTACTTATCATAAATTATTGAGATATTTATCGTCTATATATTAATTTTCGCGATGAACGTATTGAACTTACTTGCTTTTCTCTTAATGATACAAAAATACCAGAACACATTATCAAAATTATACCTAAAAGAGAAAGTCTATCTGGGATTTCGTTCCAAATTAAATAGGTAGAAATAACTGCAATAACTAAAGCCCCATATTCAAATGGCGCTAAAAAAGATGCCTCATGATTCTTATATGCATAAGAAACAAGAATACCTCCTATCGAGATTGGGAAGGCTATACCTACAAAAATGTGTAACAAATCAAAAGTATTGACTGAAACCCATGAGCCCGTCAAAAATATCAAAGCATTGCTCTGTCCAACATTAAGATCAGCTATGTAAAAGCCTCCAGCAAATGTAAGGCTTGTGACAAGAAAACATATTTGGATATAAAAACCCATTGTGATCGGATTTTCTTGCGCCCCATACTTTCTAGTAATTATATGTAGAGCTGTATAAAAAAGAGCGGCGATTAAAGGAAATAATGAAATCAATTCAAACGAAATTGTACCTGGCTTTATTATGAATAACATGCCCAAAAATCCGATAAAGCAGGCCAAGCTTCTACGTATACCCACTTTCTCTTTCAAAAAAAATACAGCAAAAATTGTAATCAAAACTGGTGCTATAAAAAATATTGCTGTTGCCTCTGCCAACGAAAGCTCAGCTATGGATATGAAGAAGAAAGTATTCGCCCCAACAACAGCTAATCCCCTAAACACATGAAAAGTAGGGTTATTCGTATTAACGTATTTAAAGCCACCGTAAAAAGGTAGAACGATAAAAAGTAAAATTGAAATGGCAAAAATAGCTCGGAAAAACATGAGCTGATGTAGTGGCATATCAGTACTGAAAAGCTTAACCGATATGTCATTTATTGAGAAACAAATTGTACCCAAGACGATTGCCAATATTCCCATATAATTATTATTCATGCATAGCCCAAAAAAACTTCAATTAACCTCCATTTGCTTTAATATCAATTGGAGTAAATTACAAATTCTTTTATGGATAGATAAAAAATGGACATAGCGAATAAAAAAGCCCTCGTATTTGGTGGAACTTCTGGAATTGGGCTCTCTACATGTGAGCAATTAATTGAAAAAGGTGCAGACGTTATTGCCATCAGCAGAGACCCAAGCAAGGCGACCAGTGTAAAACACAACAAACTATCCTTTGAAAGCTGTGATGTAAGAATTGAAGAGGAAGTAAAAAATATTTTTGAAAAACATGCTCCTTTCGAAATCTTGGTAAGTGCTGCGACTGGAGGAAGCAGAGCTGCTGGCCCATTTCTAGAAATGGATATGACTGAATTTAAAAACTCTTTTGACAAATTATGGGGTTACGCGAATGTTGTACGCTATGGCACACACTATTTAAGCTCGGATGGAACAATAGTTTTGGTCAGTGGTGCACCTGCTAGGCGAATGAAGCCTGGACAAATTGCTCTTTCTACTGTTGGAGGCGCAGTTGAGAACCTAGTCAGAGGTGTTGCAAACGAAATTGCTCCAAAGAGAATAAATGCTGTAGCGCCAGGCTTAATAGATACGCCTATGTTTTCACAAGAAGGTGAGGATAGACGAATATTTCTAAGTTCAGCCACAGCATCTCACTCAATAAAGCGAGCTGGAAAACCGGATGAGGTTGCAAAAGGAATTATCTTTGTTATTGAAAATGATTTTGTTAACGGAACCACTGTTGATGTTGATGGTGGATGGATAAACTCTTGAACTAAAATCAATGAGTTGAGTTATGATAAATAGAGAAAAGGTAGAGATGAAAGGATTCACCGGAAGTTGCTTATGTCGAGCTATAACTTATAACAGTAACACTGCCCCGTTAAGGACTTTTAACTGTCATTGCGAGGACTGCAGAAAATGTAGTGGTGCCCCTTATCTTACCAATATATTTGTGAAAGAAGGCGATTTATATATTCAAGGGACTTTAAAAAGCTACATACATCAATCAGAAAGTGGCAACAAAATAACTAAAAAGTTTTGCGAACAATGCGGTTGTCAGATGTTCTCCTTAAATGAAGGTAGGCCTGGATTAGTGAGGATACATGCAGGAACTGTAAATGAATTAGAGGTGATAAAACCACAAGGAGACGTTTGGGTATCAAAAAAAATACCCTCAATCAAAATAGATGAAAGTTTAGATCAGTTTCAGAAAAACTTCTCTTAAAATAGGAAGGAATAGACAAAATGGCACAAAAAATTGTAAAACATGTGAAAGATATGGTAGCTGAAGCAAATAAAGAGGTTGAAATAACACCTGTAGTTGATGCCTCAAAATATTTCGAAGATAGTAAGTACGTTTTTGTAGATATAAGAGACCCTAGGGAAATACAAAGAGAAGGAAAAATTCCAAATTCGTTCTCTTGCCCGAGAGGAATGCTCGAATTCTGGATAGACCCTGATAGTCCCTACCACAAAGAAATTTTTAACCAAGACAAGAAATATGTTTTTTATTGTGCTGCAGCTGGCCGATCTGCTCTTGCAGCCAAAGCAGCACAAGACATGGGTCTGAGCCCCGTATCTCATCTAGAGGGAGGATTTGCCGCATGGAAAAAATCTGGAAATCCTATTGAAACGAAAGAATAAACTATGAATGAAAAGTGTTGTGGTCCTGGATATTCGTCCCCTGCAGAAGCTGTAAAAGCACCGAGGGAGAAACTTTTATATACAATTGCAATATATACAGGAACGGGAATACAAAAGCCTGACTATTTAGCTACAGTCGACGTTGACCCCGATAGCCCTACTTATTCGAAAGTTATACATAGGTTGGAAATGCCAGGCATTGGTGATGAACTTCATCATATGGGATGGAATGCGTGTTCATCTTGCCATGACGACTCTAGCATGACCCGCAAATATCTTTTACTTCCGGGAGTGAGGTCGAATAATATTCACATAGTGGATACCGCGACCAATCCTAGAATGCCCACTCTCCACAAAGTTATTGACGGAACAGACATTAAATCAAAAACCAACTTAAGTGGCCCACATACCGTCCATTGCCTGGGCTCAGAAATAATTATATCTATGCTGGGTGATGCAAAGGGAGAAGCACCTGGAGGATATTTGCATCTGGATAAGAATTTCGAAATTATAGGAAGATGGGAAAACTCAATGGGAGATATACCATTTGGGTATGATTTTTGGTATCAACCAAGACACAATATAATGGTTTCATCGGAGTGGGCTGCTCCCAACACATTTATGCCGGGCTTTGATTTAGAAGAAGTTGGGCACCTCAAGTATGGAAGACAACTTCATTTCTGGGATTTCAAGGAACGCAAGCCAATTGAAACTATGTATTTGGGTGAAGACGGTCTCGTTCCTTTAGAAGTAAAGTTTCACCATAATCCAGATAGCAGTCATGGGTTTTGTGGTGCAGCACTAAGCGCAAACGTGATACATTGGTGGAAAGACAAAAACGAAAAATGGCAATGGGAAAAAATTATTGATGTAGAAAACCAACCACACCCGGACTGGCCAATTCCTATCCCAGGTGTGATGTCAGCAATTCTCGTTTCAATGGATGATAAATATTTATATCTCAACAATTGGCTGCACGGTGATATGAGGCAATATGATATATCAGACCCTCACAAACCAAATCTTACTGGCCAAGTATGGATGGGTGGTTTACTTGGAAGAGCGCCTAAGGTAAATGGTCTAGAGATTGCCGGTGGACCACAAATGTTTCAGCTGAGCCTAGATGGAAAAAGACTATATGTAACTACCTCTCTATTTTCGACTTGGGACAATCAATTTTATCCAGATATAAGAGAGAAGGGTGGCGTTATGATAATGATTGACTGCGACCCAGTAAACGGAGGGATGAAAATTAATCCTGATTTTATTGTAAATTTTGGGGAAGAACCAAATGGCCCGAGCCGCTGTCATGAAAGTAGGTATCCTGGTGGTGATTGCACTAGTGATATATGGCTGTGAAAATATTTAAGGTTGAAATATCAAATAGACGCGGTAAATCCTATAAAGTTGAAGATAAGCGTCCATTGCTTGATAGCTTAAAGGAACAGGGTGTCGATCTCCCCTATGGTTGCAAATATGGTGGATGTATCACGTGTGCTGCAAAACTAGTTTATGGAGAAGTAGATCAAAGAAGGCAGGTGGCACTTAATAATAGACAGATAAATGATGGATACATTATACTTTGCGTAGCAAGACCTAAGTCGAATCTTATTCTTGAAATTGGTGTTGAGAGTCATGACAAGCTTTATAGAAATCCATTTTTAGATCCTTTGGAGCCTCATGAACTAAAGGATGACATTGCAAAAAAAGAAAGAGAAAAGTAATGCCCGAAGCTGATGTAGACCACATATACAATTATCCTACAGGTTATATTGAAGACATTCTGAAGTCCGTCAAAACTATTGCTATGGTCGGTGCTAGTGGGGATAAGACGAAATTTAGCTATGGTGTTTTAAGAGTGTTGCATGAAACTGGATATGAAATGTTACCTGTTAACCCAAATCCGAATATTAAAGAAATTAGAGGTCTCAAAGTCTTTCGTACTCTAAAGCAAATAGATAAACCTGTTGATATGGTACAGGTATTTCGAAGAAAAGAAGAGCTTTTATCGGTAGCAAAAGAAGCAATTGAAATAAAAGCAAAAGTGCTTTGGGGTCAAATAGGAGTTTACGATGATGAAGCTGCAGAGACAGCAAAAAAAGCAGGATTAAAAGTTATAATGAATAGATGTCCCAAAATTGAACTCTTTCGTCCCTTTTGGAAACCCAGATTAGACCTTAAGATTTAAAGAGAGTGTCACATGGAATATCTCACTATTGACGATCTTAAGAACGAAGCAAGAAAAAAAGTTCCCAAAGCATTTCACGACTATGTTCTGTCAGGTTCTTGGACGGAGTCTACTTTGAAAGACAACAGTAACGATTTTAAAAAAATTTCCTTTCGACAAAGAGTTGCTGTCGATATTTCTAATAGAAGTACCAGAAAGAGTTTATTGGGCACAGACTATAAGATGCCAGTTGCTTTAGCACCCGTAGGTTTGCTCGGCATGCAAAAAGCAAATGGTGAGATATTGGCGGCACAAGCAGCGGAGAGTTTCGGAGTTCCATTTACACTTTCTACCATGTCGATTTGTTCAATAGAAGAAGTTGCGAGAAATACTTCAAAACCATTTTGGTTTCAGCTCTATGTCATGAGAGATCACGATTTTGCTAAGCGATTAGTTGAAAGAGCAAAAGCAGCAGAATGCTCAGCATTGGTGCTTACTTTGGACTTACAAATACTAGGCCAAAGGCACGCCGACATAAGAAATGGGTTATCAGTACCTATCAAGATAAAAATGGCAAATGTTTTTGACTTGATATCAAAACCAAATTGGTGTTTTGAAATGGCAAGATCAAAAAATAGAACCTTCGGAAATATTATGGGTCATGTAAAAGATATCAAAAACCTAACCTCTTTAACTAAATGGGTACAAAGTCAATTTGACCCAAAACTTAACTGGGATGATGTCAAAAGAATAAAAGACTGGTGGGGAGGCAAGCTAATTATTAAGGGGATCATGGACCCAGATGATGCTAAAATGGCACAGAAATGTGGTGCGGATGCTTTGGTTGTTTCTAATCATGGTGGAAGACAACTAGATGGTGTTAATAGTTCGATTTCTACGCTTCCACAAATTAAGAAAGCAGTTTCCAATATCGATGTGTTAATGGATGGTGGGATTTCCTCTGGACAGGATATCCTCAAAG
>OCVP010000254.1_pt1 | contig 24690 bp, 23 predicted proteins | sample 1539171 | NCBI WGS metagenome assembly OCVP01 (sample SAMEA51879418, study PRJEB22527) | metagenome
TACCGTATGTATTTCTTTAGTTTCAAGTCGAATATCTTTGTAGGTTTTTTTAAATTTCCTAAGCTGTTATCAAATATTGCAACATCCTCGTAGTTAAAAAAGTTAACTATATCATCTTTGTTTTTTATCTCGTGCTCACCGCTTATATTTGCGGACGTAGAAACTATCTCTGACCCAAAAAAATCGAGCAACTCAATTAATGGTTTGTGAGCACTCACTCTCACTGCATGTCTTCCTAAATATGATAACTCTTTATATTTATCTGAGCTTCTTTCTAATAAAAAAGTTGTCGGTCCAGGCCATTTATTTTCAAGAATTTTTATGTCTTCTTTTAAAACTAAGCAGAACTCTTTTACAGAATCTATTGATGGACATAAAAGAATAAATTTCTTAGATTTGTCTCTTTTCTTAAGATCAAAGATTCTATCAATAGCCACGCTGCTCTTTGCATTACAACCAATTCCCCAAACACCTTCTGTTGGATGTAATAAAATCTTATTTTCAGCAAGCCATTTTGCCGAATCTTCAGCATTTAAATAGTTCACAGACTAAGAATTTAGTTTTGCATCTTTAGCAAGAACTTCATCTTTCATATTGACTTTGTAGTCGGTAAGTTTTTGCTTAAGGGTCTCGTCGGCAGTTGCAAGAATCTGGACAGCTAGAATAGCTGCATTTTTTGCACCGGACGATCCAATGGCTACAGTGGCAACTGGTATACCAGGAGGCATTTGAACTGTTGATAAAAGTGAGTCCATGCCGTTTAAAGATCCTGACGGAATAGGTATGCCTATAACTGGCAATGTTGTATGAGCAGCAACTACACCTGCAAGATGAGCAGCCATACCTGCAGCCGCTATAAAAACTTTAATACCACTTGATTCAGCATTATTTACAAGATTAAGAACTTCTGCAGGAGTTCTGTGAGCTGAAAGCACGTTTTTAGTATATTTGACGTCAAAACTATCTAAAACATCAAAAGCTTTAGATACAACATCTAAATCTGAGTCTGAACCCATTAAAATTGCTACTGACATGCTGGTATTATAAATAAAAAAGGTTTATTTGGAAGGAAAAAAGGATAGAATATGCACATGTCAGATTTAAAAATTCTTATATTTCCAGATCCAAAGCTTAGAAAAGTGGCCAAAAAGATAGATAAATTCGACAAAAGTTTAGAAATGCTTTCCAAAAATATGCTTAAGACAATGTATGAAGCTGAAGGTATAGGACTTGCTGCAACCCAGGTTGATATTCACATTAGATTGGTCGTTATGGATTTAAGCGAAGAAAGGAATGAGCCCAGAGTATTTGTAAACCCCGAATACACAATATTAGACAAAAGTCCATTTACTTATGAGGAAGGTTGCCTGTCTATTCCTGGTTTTAACGAAGAAATATCTAGGCCGTCAAAGATTCTTCTTAAATGGCAGGATCTTCAAGGCAACTTCCATGAAGAAAAGCCAGATGGCATTTTCACTGTTTGTGCACAGCATGAAATAGACCATCTAGACGGAAAGCTTTTTGTAGACTACCTAAGCCCAATAAAAAGGGACAGAATTAGAAAGAAACTAGAAAATAGAAGAAATTAAGAGAATTTAAAAGAATTTAAGCGAAAAATGGATATTATCTTTGCCGGAAGCCCCTCATCTTCTGCGGAAATACTGTCTACACTTGTAGATAGTCCATTTAATATATCGCTAGTTTTAACTCAGGCTGATAAAAGATCTTCCAGAAATAAGGCAAAAGAGCCATCAGAAGTTGCTAAATTTGCTGAAAGCGCAAACCTACCCTGCTTTAAAATTGATACTTTTTGTGATCAAACTATTGATAACATAACTAAATATCCCTGCGATGTCTTGGTGTTGTCATCTTTTGGCAAAATAATACCTAAAGAGGTGTTGAGTCACCCAAACATAACGCCCTTAAATATTCATTTCTCAATTCTTCCTCTCTATAGGGGCGCTTCACCAATTCAATCATCTTTATTGAATGGCGATATTAAAACTGGTATTTCTTTTATGGAGATGGTTGAGTCTCTTGATGAAGGTCCTGTCTATGATGTTTCTGAAGTAGAAATTTCTGATAGTGATAACAGAATTAGTCTTGAGAAAAAACTAGTAGCAAAAGCCAAATTAAATATTGTTGATGTTATTCAAAAAATTTCTAATGGATTGCAACCTGTTCCTCAGGTTGATAATAATGTTTCTTACTGTAGAAAAATCACCAAAGAAGATGGAAGAATAAATTTTGAGGAGACAGCAAAAGAAATTTTTAATAAATATAGAGCTTTCTCCGGCTGGCCTGGGACTTATTTCCAATACAAAGATACCACTATTAAGATACATGGAATGCGCATCATTGATCTAGATAATAACGATACTCCAGGAACTATATTTGATGTAACTAAGGATGGTATACATATTAAAGTAGATGATTCAGTGATAGTAATTACTCACATACAGTTACCTGGTAAAAAAATAATTAACTCTTCTGATATTTATAATTCATATAAAGATTTTTTTGTCAAAATATAATTTGTTATAAAACTTTAAATTCTTCAAAAAGAGGTATACCGTAGCACCTATGAAAGTTGTAATTTTAGGTGCAGGTCAAGTAGGAGGCAGTTTGTCAGCGAACTTGTCTTCAAATGGCTACGATGTAACTGTTATTGATAGCAACGATGAGAAGTTATCTGATTTAGATTCTAGACTAGACCTCAGAACTGTTTCAGGGCATGCAAGCCATCCTATTACTCTCAAAAGAGCTGGGTGTGATTCCGACACAATCTTGTTAGCCCTTACAAATAATGATGAGGTAAATATTGTTTCATGCCAGATAGCAAAGGAGACATTCTCTGTTAAAAAAACTATATGTAGGCTAAGCGATTCCTCTTATTTAGACTCATTTGAATCATTTAAGGATTCTATAGATATTCCAATTAGTCCAGAAAAGGATATTACTGAGCACTTGTCGCAACTAATAAGGCATCCTGGAACAAATCAAATAGAAACTTTTGCAGATGGTAAGGTAAAGCTCATTGCCGTTAAAGCATCTAAAAAAGGAAAGCTTGTTGGAAAAGAGCTTAAGAATATTAATGACGACATGCCAGATGTTGAAACGCATGTGCCTGTGATTTATAGAAAAAATAAGCCTATAAAACCATCAGGATCTACAATAATTAAAGAAAATGATGAACTTTATTTTATAACCTCAGCTGAAAATATCGATTCTGTTGTTAATGAAGTTCAAGAGGATCATTCGCAACACTCAAGAATATTTATTGTTGGTGGCGGAAAAATAGGTTTCAATCTAGCAAAAGATCTTGAATCAGATTTTAATGTTAAATTGGTGGAGAGGGATAAAGCGCGATGTAAGTTTCTTTCTGAGGAACTTGAAAGATCAATAGTTTTACATGGAAGTGGTTCTGATGAGGAGCTTTTATCGAGTGAGAATATTGATCAGACTGATGTTTTTTGCGCGTTAACAAATGATGATGAGGCAAACATCATGTCATCTTTTCTTGCTAAAAAACTTGGTGCCAAGAAAACTATGATCTTGGTCAATAATATTTCTTATATGGACATAATTCCTAAAAGGTTTATCGATAATGTTGTAGCACCCTATAGGCTTACAATTTCTTTGGTTATGCAAGATCTTCGTGAAGCAGATTTTGCTCAAGATGTATTATTAAAAATGCATTCAGGTGCAGAGGCTGTCGAGGGTGTTGTTCACTCAAACCCTTTTACTTCGGATTTTATTGGGAAGCCGGTGGTTGATTTGCCCATACCTGAAGAAGCAAGCATTGGTGCAATTGTAAGAGATGAGAAAATCTTAATGCCCTCAAATGATCTTATGTTGAGTATTGATGATCACTTAATTGTATTCTTTACAGATAAGCAAGCTATACCTGAAATAGAAAACTATTTTAGAGAGGTTTAATTGAATCAAGCTAAAGTTTTAAACTTCTTTGGTCTTTTGTTAATTATGTTTGGCATATCTTTTGCCATTCCTTTATTTGTTGCTATTTTTTATGGTGAGAGTCTTATAAGAGTTTTTGGACTGGGTATGTCTATTCTTGTTCTAATGGGTTTTCTAAGTTGGTTTTTTACAAAAGATGATAAACAAGAACTTTCTCTAAGTGATGGTTTTGTTATAACTGTTCTTTTTTGGATTGTTTTGTCTGTTTCTGGATCAATTCCTTTTATCTTATTTGGTTTTGGTGTTGTTGATTCGTTTTTTGAGTCGATGTCAGGGATAACTACAACAGGTGCAACTGTTATTGCTGGTCTAGATGATCTCCCAAAATCATTATTAATTTATAGGCAGCTTTTGCAGTGGCTTGGTGGGATGGGTTTAATTGTATTGGCAATTGCTGTTATGCCGCTATTAGGTATAGGTGGTGGTCAGTTATTTAAAACACAAACACCTGGTCCTATGAGTGAACAAAGGTTAACACCTCGGATTACCTCTACAGCAAGAGCTCTTTGGTCTATTTATTTTGTTCTTACAGTTTTGTGTATCTTTGCTTACCGTTTGGCTGGAATGAGTTATTTTGATGCTGTTAGTCATGCTTTCAGTACAGTTTCTATTGGGGGATTCTCAACACATGATTTGAGTATAGGATTCTTCGACAGCCTTTCTATTGAAATTGTTTGTATAACTTTTATGTTGCTCTCTGCTATGAGTTTTGCAGTTCATTACAGTGCCATATATAGAAAACAAGTTCTTAAATACTTTTATGATCCTGAATTAAGATTTTTTGTCTCTCTATTAATAGTTATCCTCGGTCTGGTATGTCTATCATTATTTGCCAATGATATCGATAACCCAATTAGAAGCGGTCTTTTCCAAACAGTATCAATCCTAACGACAACTGGCTTTCTAACTGATGAATATTCGAGTTGGCCAGCCTCTATAAGTTTTATGTTGTTAGTTGGTGCGTTTATTGGTGCCTGCTCTGGCTCTGTTGGAGGTGGTATTAAGTCTTGGCGGATTTTGATTATGTTGAAGCATGCTTACAAGCAAATCTTTAAGATAATACATCCTGATTCCGTTAATACAATTAAGTTAGGTAAGAAGGTTGTGGACAGCAATGTATCTGAGGCTGTGTGGGGATTCTTTTCTATATACATTATATCTTTTATGGTTTTATTTTTACTTGTTCTTGCAACGGGCCTAGATTTTATAAGTGCTTTTTCTGCCGTAGGTGCATGCCTGAATAACCTTGGTCCGGGACTGGGTGAAATCTCATCTAATTATGCAAATATTCCTTCAACCACAAAACTATTGCTTTCTTTTGCGATGATATTAGGCAGACTTGAGATTTTTACATTTCTTGTTGTGTTGATGCCAGCTTTTTGGAGAAGATAGCTATTTATAAATAGACCTGTCTTCAACTTCCTGTTTTTTGAATCTTTTGTACTCCCAATTATAGTCTTCGGGATTGATGTTGATAATGTTTTCGATCTCTTTATTCATTGTTTTTGCATTATATTGTGATTTTTCTTTGTAGGCGCTCTTAGATCCATATCTAATATAAAGTTGGTTAGTGTGACTGTCAGAATGGATAGCCACAGAAACAATTGGTGCTTTTGTTTTAGAATGCAGAGATGGAATTAGATTTGTTGTATAAACTTTTCTTCCAAAAAAGTTTTCATAAACACCCATATTTTTAGCTGGAACCTGATCTGCAGCCATCGCTACAGCTTCACCCCTTTTTAGTGCCGAAAATAACTCTTTAACACCGGTGAAATTTGTTTCAAATACGCTTGAACCACTTTTTTGTCTATTTTTTCTGACATATTCGTTAAGTGCTTTTATTTTTATCGGTTTGAAAATGGCTGTAACATCTTCCTGGATTGTTAATTGGTTTAACAACAAATCAACGCTTCTGTTGTGGGCAGAAAGAAGAATTAGTCCAAAGTCTCTGTTGGTTTGTGAATAAAGAAAACGGTTTTCGACTTTAAAGATACTTTTATTCAGTATCTTCTGACTTCTTGACAAGCAAAATAGTGTCTCATAATAGGATCTTATGCTTTGCTTAATCGATCTTTTAAGTAAAGACTCTCTGTATTCTTTGTTTTTTGAAGAATAGGCAATATTTATATTAATTTTTGAAATTTTTACAATTTTCGTATTTAAAGCTAAAGCTACTAAAGTGATGAAGTCACAAAAAACATATCCGAGCCTTAGACTAAATGGAGAAAGTAAATAAAAAAATAATCTCATTGTCAGATATTGCTTACGATATTGTTAATAATATATTAATATCTTCATGAGAGGATATACGTCTAGAAAAAAATGCCAGCTCAATCAATGGAACAATTAGTATCTTTGTGTAAAAGGAGAGGGTTTATTTTTCAAACAAATGAAATTTATGGTGGTCTTCAGGGTGTCTACGATTATGGGCCTTTAGGTGTTGAGTTAAAGGAAAACTTAAAGAGGTCTTGGTGGGCGGCAATGGTCTACTCGAGAGATGATGTTGAAGGTCTTGATGCCTCTATACTTACTAATAAAAAAGTTCTTAAATATTCGGGTCACGAGGATACCTTTACAGATCCACTAGTTGATTGTAAGGACTGTAATAATCGCATGAGAGCAGATCATTTAAAAGATAGTAAGTGCTTACATTGTGGATCAACAAACCTTACTGAACCTAGACCGTTTAATCTGATGTTTAAAACAAACATTGGCCCTGTTGCTGATGATGAATCTTATGCATATTTAAGACCTGAAACAGCCCAACAAATATTTACTAACTTCAAGAATGTAGTTGACTCAACATCAAAATCTATACCTTTTGGTATTGCCCAAATTGGTAAGGCCTTTAGAAATGAAATTACTCCGAGAAACTTTATTTTTAGAGTGAGAGAGTTTGAACAGATGGAATTAGAGTTCTTTGTTAAAAAAGGTGAAGATGAGGATTGGCACAAATACTGGATTGAAGAAAGAATAAATTGGTGGGTCCAGCAGGGAGTTAATAAAGAGAAAATTGAAATTTTGAATGTTCCACAAGAAGAACTATCACACTACTCTAAAGCAACTATAGATCTAATGTATGAATTCCCTCATGGTGTGGAGGAGTTAGAAGGAATTGCAAATAGAACTGATTTTGACCTTGGTTCACATTCAAAAAACCAACAAGATCTTGATATAGAAGCTGATGTCCTAAAAAATAAGGATTCAAACGCAAGGCTAGCTATTCAAAATATTGATTCAAAGGAATGGGAAGTACCATATGTAATTGAACCATCAGCAGGTGTAGATAGGGGTGTGCTGGCCATATTGAATGAGTCGTATAAGGAGGAAACCCTTGAAAATGGGAAAAATAGAGTTGTATTAGCTTTAAAACCTCACCTCTCACCAATCAAAGCTGCTGTTATACCAATAAAAAAGAATGATTCGACAATTGTCGATTTTTCAAAACAAATCAAAGATAACTTGCAAAAACTTGGCCTAGGTAGGGTTGTTTTGGAAAATACAGGAAATATAGGTAAAAGTTATCGTAAACACGACGAAATTGGCACTCCGATCTGCATAACGATTGATTTTGACACCCTTGAAGATAGTACAGTTACTGTCAGAGATAGAGATTCAATGGAGCAAAAGAGGGTAAAGGTTGAAAATTTAGATGATCTTTTAAAAAACCTGTTAGTAAAGTAGTTTTGGTTTTAATATTATTTCTTAGAAGCTTATTATTTAGTCTTTACTTCTACATCTCGGTAATAGTGTTTACAGTGTTTTTTGTTGTTATCTCCCCATTTATTGGACTAAAAAAAAGATATAGTTTAACGAGTCGGTATATATCGACGCTATTGATGGTTTTAAAGTTTCTCTGTCGAATAGATTGGGAGGTTAGAGGTGATATTTTAGGTAAAAAACCTGTTGTTATAGCCTCGAACCACCAAGGTCTTTGGGAATCATTTTATTTACAAACCCTTGCGAACCCTTTAACCACAATTATAAAGAAAGAACTACTTTATGTACCTTTTTTTGGTTGGTCGCTTTATCTTCTTAATCCAATTAAGATTAATAGATCAAAGAAGATTCAATCAGCAAAGAGGGTAATAGTAAGTGGGTCTCAAAAGCTATGTAATGGGTTTTCTATTCTTTTATTTCCTGAGGGGACTAGAAAGATTCCGGGAAAGCAGGTTGGTAAATTTGCAAGGAGCGCTGCTGATTTAGCAATAAAGAATAATGTTGATTTAATACCAATTTATCACGATTCAGGTCTTTATTGGAAAAATAAAAAGTTTATAAAATTTCCTGGTACTGTTAAGGTGATTATAGGTACTCCTATTCAAGGAAAAGATTCATCTGAAATGACAAAAAACTTGGTAGATTGGATGAATAAAAAAGCTTCTATGAGTACAGAATAGTTTTATGGGTACAAAAAACTAAATATCTAAATTTGCAACAGAAAGGGCGTTTTCATCAATAAACTCTCTTCTGGGCTCAACTTGGTCACCCATTAGAACCTCGAAAGAGTTATTAGCCTCATTGGCATCGTCAATTCGAACCCTCATCATTCTTCTATTTTGAGGATCCATTGTTGTAGTCCAGAGTTGGTCCGGATTCATTTCACCCAAACCTTTATATCTTTGTATTTCAATTCCCCTATTACCTGTTTTAGATAATTCTTTTAAAGCAACATCCTTTTCCTTTTCTGAAGCTGCATATTTAATATTTTTTCCTTTTGAAACTTTGTATAAGGGCGGTAATGCAATATAAACATGTCCTCTATTTAGTATTTCGAACATTTGCCTGAAGAAGAATGTTAAAAGCAAAGTTCTTATGTGGGAGCCGTCAACATCAGCATCAGTCATTATAATTATTCTGTGGTATCTTAATTTATCAGCGTCGAACTCATCTGTTCCAATTCCACAACCTAAAGCTGTTACAAGCGTTCCTATTTCTTGGGAAGATAAAACTTTATCTAATCTAGCTTTTTCAACATTCAAAATTTTTCCTTTTAGAGGAAGTATTGCTTGATTTTGTCTATTTCTTCCTTGTTTAGCTGATCCACCTGCAGAATCACCCTCAACGATATATATCTCTGACAGCGCAGGGTCTTTTTCTTGGCAATCTGCTAATTTTCCTGGTAAACCTGCAACCTCTAAAACCCCTTTCCTTCTAGTCATTTCTCTAGCTTTTCTTGCTGCCTCCCTAGCTAAAGCTGCTTCAGATATTTTTGTTAAAATTGACATTGCTTCCTTAGGATTTTCTAAAAGGTATTCATTAAAATTCTTATTAAAAACATTGCTAACAACACTCTCAACCTCTGAGGAAACGAGTTTTTCTTTTGTTTGTGATGAGAATTTAGGATCAGGTATTTTCACTGAAACTATTGCTGTTAACCCCTCTCTAACATCTTCACCGAGTAACTCAACAGGCGATTTCTTGTTTAATTCTTCCTTTCTGATAAATGTTTTCATCACTCTTGTTAAACTTGATCGAAATCCTGAAAGATGTGTTCCGCCGTCTTTTTGAGGTATGTTGTTTGTGTAACAAAGAACGTTTTCTGAGTATGCATCATTCCACTGAAGCGCTATTTCAACACTAAGCCCATCTTGCTCTCCTTCACAGTGAAATATTTCGGATATGTTTTGTTTTCTTCCTTTTAAAAACTTAACATAGCTAGATAGGCCTCCACTGTTTGAGAACTTTTTAGATTTGCCTGTTTTCTTATCTTCAACAAGAATATTCACACCTGCATTAAGAAAAGATAACTCCTGAACTCTTTTATTTATTTTATCTATATCAAAGTTAACAAACGAGAATATTTCCTTAGATGGCTTAAATGTGATCTCTGTCCCTGTTTCTTTTGAGGTTTTAACTTTTTTGAGTTTGGTTTGAGCTTTACCGTTTGCGTATTTTTGTTCATATTGCCCACCATCTCTGCAAATTTTAAGTGTTAATTCCTCAGAAAGAGCGTTTACAACGGACACACCTACACCATGTAAACCACCTGAAACTTTATAGCTGTTATCATCAAACTTTCCACCAGAGTGAAGGGTTGTCATAATAAGTTCTGCTGCAGGTACTTTTTCTTTTTTGTGTGTATCTACAGGAATTCCTCTACCATTATCTTTAACAGTTATTGACCCATTTTTATTAATTGAAACAACTATTTCTGAACAATGTCCTGCCATTGCTTCATCAATACAATTATCAACAACCTCGAAAACCATATGATGAAGCCCTGAGCCGTCATCTGTATCACCTATATACATTCCTGGTCTTTTTTTAACAGCTTCAAGACCTTTAAGAACTTGTATGTTTGATGAGTCGTAAGATCCTTTTTTATTTTGTTTTTTTGGCATTAGTAAATTGTTCCACGTGGAACTTTTTAAGCTCCTTTAATTGATCCTTTATTTTACTATTAAATGGGTTGTTAATGTCTGAAAAAAACAATTGATTTCCTGTTTTTGGAAGAAAATTTATTAATTCATTGTAAAAATCTTCATCTAGTTCGGAATGTATGTCATCAATGATTAAAAAAGGTTTAACTCCGTAAACATCTGACAGGGTTTTGTGCATAGAAAGGCACCACAAAATTGACATAAATTTCTGTTCTCCTCTAGATAATATATATTTAATATCAGAGTCTTTTATTAAAAATTTAATGTCTGCTCTGTGGGGGCCTGATGTTGTAGATGTTTTTCTTTGATCAGAATCTCTATTAAGCTCTAACACCTCTTTTAATGAATGCTGGCTAGCCCACCCTTTGTGGAAAAGAATTTCTAAGGAGTTTATTATTTCAAGGACCCTCTTGTCTTTTAGGTTTTTGGCAAACCTAAAGAATGTTTGTTTAGTTTCTTCAAAAAAGTTATTTCTTTTTTCTGATATCAAGGTCCCTGAATTTATAAATATCTCGGACCACATATCAATGTTCGTCAGCCTTTTAAATTTTAATGCTGCATTCCTTTGTTTTAAAGATCTGTGGAAAGAGAAAAAGTCTTTGCTATAGTTTTTATCGGATGCCATTAAGCATCTATCGAGTATTTTTCTTCTGTATTTTGGTGTATCTGCAAACATGGAGAATGTTTTATTATCAAGAAGCGTAGAAGGAATTGCTCTAAAAAGCTCAATTGAAGTTGCTTTACTTTCATTAATCTCAAGGGATATAGATTTTTTTGCTTCCTTTAAAATACAGATCTTATTGTTGTCAAAGGTGTCTATTTGTATTTTAAAAGCTTCTTTATCGTTTTGTATGCAGAGGTTTTTGTTTGAGCTTTTAAACGATCTCCCGGTTGAGCAAAAATATAAAGCCTCCAGCACAGATGTTTTTCCAGAGCCATTCGCTCCATGTATAAAGTTATTTAATTCTGAAAATTCTAGATCAACACTATCAAAACAACGAAAATTTGAAATTGATATTTTTTTTATTGACACTTTTTAGATTAAAAGCGGCATCACTACATATTTTAAATCTGGGTCGTCAGATGGGCTTATAAGACAGCTTTTGTCAGAGCCGTATAGATTTATATTGCAATCATTTGAATCAATGTTAGATAAAACCTCTTGGATATAGTTCACATTGAAAGCGATCTCCATATCTTCTCCATCATAGTTCGATTTAAAGCTTTCTTCGCCCTCTTCCTGTTCTGGATTATTTGCTGAAACTAAAACTTCATTTGATTTAATGTTTAATTTAATGCCTTTAAATTTATCGCTTGAAAGGACGCTTACTCTACTTAATATTTCAGAAAGTTGTTTGGTGTTTACTGATAAAACTGAGCTCTCGCCAGATGGAAGGACTTGTTCATAGTTTGGAAATTTGCCTTCAATTAACTTACTTACAAAAGATGTTGAATCTGTTTTCAGCATAATGGTGTTTGATCCCAAAGAAAGGGTTACTTCTTCAGATGAGTCAGATAACAACTTCCCTATTTCGTTAATTGATTTTCTTGGTATTATTCCTGATATCTCGCCTGAGACACTTTTCGTTGTTGAGTTTGTTGATATAGCAAGCCTGTGAGCATCGGTTGTAACCGCTGTAATGTTTTTGTCTTCAATATTTAAATACATTCCATTAAGATAATGTCTCCAATCTTGATTACCCATTGCAAAAGACGTTTTACTTATAAGATTTCTTAGCACAGATCCCAAAATAGTAAATTCTGTATTTTCACTTACCACATCAAAGACAGGAAAATCCTCACTAGGAAGAGTTGAAATGGAGTACTTTCCTGAGCCAGATTCTACAGATAGCTTGTCGCCGTTCAAGAAAATAGAAATCTCTGATCCGTCAGGTAGAAGCCTGCAGAGTTCATTAAGTTTTTTCGCAGGTGCTGTTGTTGAGCCACCGCTTTCAACACTAGCTGGAGTACATGTTGTTTGTACTTCTGATTCAAGATCGGTGGCAGTAATAGAAATATTGTTATCTTCAACTTTTAAAAGGACATTAGAGAGAATTGGAAGTGCCTGCCTTTTTTCAACAACTCCAAGAGTTGAAGACAAAGCTTTAACAATCTCTGTTTTGCTAACTGTAAATTTCATTAGTTTGTAAGGGACCTTATTAAGTTTTTGTAATCCTCTTCTAGGGAGCTGTTTTCCACCCTAAGTTCCTTAATTTTGTTGCATGCATGTATTACGGTTGTGTGATCTCTTCCGTTAAAGGCTTCGCCAATTTCTGGCAGACTGTGATTTGTTAGCCTTTTTGTCAGCGACATTGCAAGTTGTCTTGGTCTGGTAATAGAGCGACTTCTTCTTTTTGAAAGCAGATCTGAAAGTTTGATGTTGTAATATTCTGCAACAGTTTTTTGAATATTATCAATGCTAACCATCTTTGCAGATATAACGAATAAGTCTTTAAGAGCATCCTTAACTAAAGGAATGTCTATTTCTTGGTTTGTAAACTTAGCGTTAGCGACAACTCGTTTTAAAGCTCCTTCAAGCTCTCTTATGTTTGATCTAATTCTCTGAGCTATATATATCGCGCACTCATTAGGTAAGTGACAACCCATCGAGGAAGCTTTGGCAAGCAATACTGCTGCTCTGGTTTCAAGTTCTGGTGGGTCTATCACAACCGGAAGCCCCCAACCCAGTCTTGATTTTAATCTTTCTTCTAGGCCATCGATTTCTTTTGGATACTTGTCACAAGTGAGCACCATTTGATTATTTCTATCTAGTAGCGCATTAAAGGTGTGGAAAAACTCTTCTTGTGATTGCTCTTTTCCTGCAAAAAACTGAATATCGTCAATTAAAAGAGCATCAGCCGTCCTGTAGAAGTTTTTAAACTCGTTAATTGCGTTTAGTTGAAGGGCTTTGACCATATCAGCAACAAATTTCTCTGAATGAACATATATCACTCTCTTTGATGGGTCTTGATTAAGAATCTCATTCCCTACTGCGTGCATTAGGTGAGTTTTTCCCAAACCAACACCACCATATATAAATAAGGGGTTGTAGTCACCTGTCGGGTTTTGAGCAACTTGTTTTGAAGCTGCTAAAGCCAGATGGTTTGATTTTCCCTCCACAAACGTATCAAAAACAAAAGACTCGACTAGGCCTGGGTTGTTTTTTCTTCTGCTGGAGGGCTTTTCAACATATTTATCAACAAATGTTGAGTTATTCTTGTCTTTAAATATTATTTTTGTATCCTTTGAGGCTACGACTTCATAAATATGGCTTTTTAGATTATTTGAAACATAATTTAGTACAAAGTCATTTGGGGCGGAAATTTCTAATGAGTTTTCTTTAAACTCTCCTTGAAGAGGCCTTATCCAGGTATTAAACTCATCTTGGCTGAGCTTTTTTTCAAGTTTTTTTGATATTTGGTTCCAGGTCTTCAATTTCTATCCTCTTGGCTGTAGTCTAGCAAAAATTAACAAGATATCTACAGAATAACTAATAGTATTTCCTGTGGATAACTTGTCAATAACTTTATCTTCTTTTTTTGACATAATTTTGTTTATTTTATGTATAATGCATCTCTAATTTTTACTACCAACCATGAAAAGAACTTTTCAACCAAGCAACCTTAAGAGAAAAAGAACTCATGGCTTTCGAGCTCGCATGGCAACCAAGGCTGGGCGTGCAGTTCTTTCAAGAAGAAGAAGAAAGGGTAGAAAAGTTTTGTCTGCATAACTTGTCTTTAAAACAATTAAAAAAGATCTACTCAACCAATTTTGTAGCTGCGTCCTTAACCGGAAAGTCTGGTGTTTTTATTTCTACACCTAAAAAGATTTTTCCTAAAGCTGTTGATAGGAACAAGATTAAGAGAAGGATCAAGTCTATTATTTTTGATACGGGTTTTGAGTCTACGTCTTTTGGGATTAAGTTAATCGTAAGGGAGGATTTTTTAGCTCTTAATTATAAAGAAGCTTATAATGAAATTAGCGCAGTAATAAAAAAGGCAGTTTTATAAATGAAAAATTTTAACTTAAGGTTTTTATATTTGTTCTTTGTTGCTTTGTTTGGGTACCTGTTGTTTTACTCATACACAAGCGAGCAAAACATTTCAAATGCTGTAGATCAAGAAGAAGTAAGTACTAACTATTTAGCTGGTTTTAATGAGTCACAAATTCATATACTAGAAAACCCTCTTCTAGAGATAGTTGTTGATACAGTGAATGGAAATATATTGAGCTCTCGACTAAAAGACTATCCGGTTGTGCCTGGGTCTGATGGTGGTGTTAGGGTTCTTGGCTCGGGTCTTGATAGTGATGGTGAGCAAATGAGATTTTACATGTCCTCAGGTTTTGCAGATCTTGAGAGCGCTGGCCTTTCAAACAAACCAAACTTCTCTGTTGTGGAGTCAAGCAAAGAAAAGATTGTTCTAAAGTCTGACGGTTTATCAAAAACAATAACCTTGTCTGAGGGTTATGAAATTTACATTAAAGACTCTCTTGATTCTTCGGTTGTTTTGAAGCCTTATGCCCAAATGCTGAGAACCACGGGCAGGGGTTTTGACCTAGATGATATGTTTATCTCTCGCAGTTCTTATGTTGGTGTTGCTTTTAACACCAAAGATGATCCATATGTGTCTTACCGTTTCAGAAACATCGACAACGTAAGTTTTGATGAGCGCGGCGGTTGGGTTGCTTCAGTTCAGAAATATTTTTTAGCTGCTCTAATTGGTTCCCAGGAAAACCTTTACAGATATTTTGCTCGCGAGCCGTCTGATGGTTCTGATATATATAGTTTTGGTTATATTGTTGAGTCATCAAACAACAACTCTTTTGAGCATAGGCTTTATATAGGTCCTAAAATCAGGAAAGACCTCCTTGCTGTTGCTGAAGATTTAGAGCTCACAATAGATATGGGGTGGTTTTGGTTTTTGGCCCAACCTTTAGCCGCTCTTCTTACTGTTATTAATGGTTTTGTTAATAATTGGGGGCTCTCAATAATTGCATTAACTATTCTTATTAAGGTTGTTTTTTGGCCGCTAACCGGAAAAGGGTTTAGGTCGATGGCTAATATGAGGCGCGTTCAGCCAGAAATGCAGAGGATACAGGAGCGTTATAAAAACGATCGCCAGAAATTAAGCATGGAAATGATGACTTTATATAGGAAAGAGGGTGTTAATCCTATGGGCGGCTGTTTGCCTATGCTGGCATCTTTTCCATTCTTTATAGCTTTATTTTTTGTTTTAAGGGAAAGTCTTGAGTTAAGACATGCGCCTTTTGGTTTGTGGCTTCAGGACCTTTCTGCGCCTGACCCGTTTTTTGTTCTTCCTGTGCTAATGGCGGCTCTTATGTACTTAACAACTCGCCTTAATCCAACTCCGCCGAATGCCGACCCAACACAGGTCGCTGTTATGAAGTTTATGCCAATTGGAATATCTGTGTTGTTTGTGTTTTTCCCTTCTGGGCTTGTTTTATACTCGGTTGCCAACTCTGGCGTTCAGCTTATTCAACAGACAATGCTTTACAGGGAGCTTGGCGCCTTAGAAGATAAATAGATGTCTGTAATTTACGCGCTTGCCACGCCACCGGCGCAATCTGCAATTTGTGTTTTCAGGGTTTCGGGAGAGGGTTGTCTTGACGCTCTCCCTGAGCTTTTTAGCTCACAGCTTGTTGAGCCGCGCTATTTTTATAAGACTGAAATGCTAAGCAAAGGAAGTTTTGTTGACTCGGTGGCGGTTGTTTTTTTTAAAGGGCCTAAAAGTTTTACTGGTGAGGATAGTTTTGAGGTTTATGCTCACGGAGGTCTTGCGGTAATGAGTAAGGTTGTAGAAGCTTTTGATGGTGTTGGTTTTGAGGAGGCTGAGCCGGGTGAGTTTTCGAAGAGGGCTTTCTTAAACAATAAAATGTCCTTAAGTCAGGCCGAAGCTGTTAGTGATCTAATTTCAGCTTCTTCCAAAGAAGAGGCGTCGAAAGTTTCCTTGGTTCTTCGTGGGGACTTTGAGAGCAAGGTTTTTGATTTTTCTGGGCGGTTAGATGCTCTTCGAGTCTTGGTTGAGGGTGAAATTGATTTTACCGATGAAGACGAGGTCTTTGTTCAAAATCTAAAAGAGCTTGAGTGTGATGTGTCTCGCCTTTCAGCTGAGTTTTCAAGCTTTGCGGGCGCCTGCTCTTCAAAGAAGGAAAGTCTTAACAAGCCGCGAGTTTTGATAGCTGGGCCGCCCAATTCTGGGAAATCCTCTTTGTTTAACGCTTTGTTGAGTAGGGACAGGTCAATCGTGTCTTCGATAGCTGGCACTACAAGAGATCTTATAGATTCAGAGCTTGTTCTCCAAAATATAGTATTAACCCTGGGCGATAGTGCTGGTGTGAGAGACACCGATGACCTTATAGAGGGTGCTGGTATCAACATTAGTTTTGGTGAAATAAAAAAATCTGATTTGGTAATTCTTGTTTTTGATGAAGAAACTAGAGGTTCTGTTTCTTTTTTTAAAGGGCTGCTTGATGAACAAGAACACCTTTTGGTTTATAACAAGATAGATGTGTCAGATAAAAGGCCGTCTGGGTTTGATTTATTTGTATCAGCAAAAGAAATGGATGGCTTGGGCGCCCTGCGTAAAACTTTAGATGAGAAGTTGTCGGTTGATAAAGGTGAAAAAGATCTTACTTATTTGGTCAGGGAAAGACATGTGAATATTTTTTCTGAAGTTTCCTCTAGATTAGACCTTATATCATCTTCAATTAAAGCTAACGAATCACTTGATGTTGTTGCTGAAAACTTAAAAGCTTGCAGAGATTTGTTAGCTGAGGTCGTTGGTATAAAAACAAGCGATGAGCTTTTGGGTGAAATTTTTTCTAGTTTTTGTATTGGAAAGTAGTTAATTGTTTGTTGATAAATTGTTAGTTGTTTTTAGTGCTGTTTTTTATACACAAGATTTCAACCGCTTTGTTTCTTCTAAATTAAGGGTTTCTACACATGCTTATTAGAAGCCACAAAGCCCTTATTTAAATAGCTTTTGATGGCTTATCAACAGTTTTTTGTATGCCTAATAATAACAACAATAAATATATATAATTAATATTATTATGAATAATAAATATGACGTAATTGTTATTGGCGGAGGACATGCAGGATGTGAAGCCGCCCACGCTGCGCATAGAAAAAAACTTAAAACTTGCCTGATTAGCATATCAGAAAGCTCCATAGGTCAGATGTCTTGTAATCCCGCAATTGGAGGTTTAGGAAAAACACATCTTGTCAAAGAAATTGATGCAGCTGGCGGCATTATGGCAGAAGCAACTGACGCTTCCGGAATCCAGTACAGGACTCTGAACACAAGAAAAGGGCAAACTGTTCGATCACTCAGAGTTCAGTGCGACAGAGACAAATATAAAGAGGCTGTTCAAAAAATAATAAAAGGGACTGATATTGAAGTCATAGAAGCAGAGGTTGAGGATATTGAAATAAACAACGGCAAAGCAGAAGCTGTCCTACTAAATAGCGGAAAAAGAATAGATGGTAACGCGATAATTTTAACCACTGGAACTTTCTTAAAAGGAATAATGTATAAAGGCGACAAAAAAACCGAAGGTGGTAGAGTTGGTGACAAAGCTTCAGTAAAGCTGGCCAACAAACTTTATTCTTTAAAACTACCTATGGGGAGACTAAAAACAGGAACCCCAGCAAGAATAAAGCTAACATCGCTTGATTTGGAAAGCATGGATGAGCAGCCGGGCGAGGAACCAACACCCTGGATGTCAAAAAAAGGCAAAAATAGCAAACATATAAAGCAGATAAGCTGCTATATAACAAGAACCAACATCGAGACGCATAAAGAAATCTCAGACAATATCAAAAAATCTGCTATGTATTCCGGAAACATAGTCGGCATAGGACCAAGATATTGTCCGTCAATAGAGGATAAAATCCATAAATTTCCACTAAAAGAAAGCCATCAAATCTTCATTGAGCCAGAAGGGGTTGATGTAGATCTTGTTTACCCAAACGGAATATCAACAAGCCTCCCCGAAGAAAATCAAAAAAGATTTATACAAACAATAAAAGGCATGGAGGGTGCTGAAATAACAGAATACGGCTATGCCGTAGAGTATGATTTTGTAGACCCGAGAGCCCTTAACAAAACGCTCGAGCTTATAGATGTTGAGAATCTGTACTTAGCAGGTCAAATAAACGGAACCACAGGATACGAGGAAGCAGCTGCGCAAGGCCTAATGGCCGGGGTGAATGCAAGTCTAAAAATATGCAACGAGGAAAGCCTTATATTGGAAAGACATGATGGTTATATAGGCGTACTAATAGACGACCTTACAAATCTTGGCGTGACAGAACCATACAGGATGTTTACTAGCAGAGCGGAACACAGACTAATGTTTTCACAGGATAACGCCGAACAGAGACTTATAGAGAAATTTTACAAAAAAGGGTTCGTCGAAAGCGAGCAATATAATAGATATTCAGAGCAAGAAGAAGCATATGAAAACTTCAAAAAGCTTAACGAGGTAAAAACAATACAAACAGAAAACAAAAAACAACAACTAAAAGACTTTTTAAAAAAACCAAACCCAGACTTAAAAAAAGTTGCCAAACTTATGGAAATCAAAGACCAAGAAAACCTTGAGCGACTTGCGAACGAGTGTAAGTACGAAGGCTACATAAAAAAACAACTACGAGAAATTAAAAGGAACGAAAAAAATCTAAAAAAACTTATACCCGAGACAATAAATTTCGTAGAGATAGAGGGGTTGTCAGCCGAAGTGAAAGAAAAACTCTCTGCAAGCAGGCCAAAAACAATCGGCGACGCTTCCAGAATAGAGGGAATAACACCAGCTGCAATAAGCTTAATTACTGTGGCAATTGCCAAAAACAGAAATAGAGATGTCACATAGCGACAAAATAGAGCTCTTTAAAGAAGAAACAATTAAGTTCAACAGGAAGCACAATCTAATATCAAGAAAAAACACAGAGAAAATAATAGACGAGGCAATCGAAGAAGCGACAGCTCTTACAAAACACCTAAAACAACATAAAAACATTTTAGATATAGGAACAGGGAGCGGACTCCCCGGCATACCTCTCGCAATTTTTAACGAAAATAAAAACGTATATTTATCTGAAAAAAACAACAAAAAAAACTATCATTTAAAAAAAACAATTAAGCTGCTCGAAATAGAAAACGCAACAACCATCGGAAGCGCCAACAAAAACACAAAAATAAATAAAAAAGTAGATTGTGTTGTCACCAAAGCGTTTGCCTCTACAAAAAAAACAATAGATGTAGCTAATAGTTTTTTAGAAAAGCCTTTTACCCTAATGCTATTAAAAGGAAAGCTTAAAACCATCAACAAAGAGATCGCAGAAGCCAACATATCAAAAGAAAACTATGAAATAATAAAAATAGAAAACGAAAAAGAAAAACACATACTAAAAATACAAAATGAATAAAACCCTTGCCATTGCAAACCAAAAAGGCGGCGTAGGAAAAACAACAACAGCTGTAAACCTAGCTGCAAGTTTAGCAGCAACTGGCAGAAAAACCCTCTTGATCGACATGGACCCACAAGGAAACGCCACATCCGCAGCAGGGGTTACAAAAAACGAGACAGATACCCTTTATGCAACCTATTTCGAAGGGAAAAACATCAAAGATGTAATTAAAGAAAGTAGAGACGGTTATTCAATTGTCCCCGGGGGGCAGGAGTTAATTGCGCTTGATGTTGATATAAGAGATAACCACAAACAAGGCTTTCTCGCGTCACAACTTAACGAAGTCCAAAACATATATGACTATACAATAATTGATACCCCACCAACCCTAAACCAACTAACGACAGAAGCCTTGCTTTCATCAGTAGGAACACTAATACCATTGCAGTGTGAGTATTATTCACTTGAGGGGCTAACTGACCTAATTAATACCATAAACGCACTATCATCCAAAACCAACACCAACAACAGGGTGATTGGTATTATTAGAACAATGGTGGATATGAGAAACAATTTAGCAAAAGAGGTTTCGCGAGAGCTTGAGACACACTTCGAGAAAGTTTTATTTAATACACTAATACCAAGAAATGTTAAACTTGCTGAAGCTCCAAGCTTCGGAATTTCTGCGCTACAACACAAAGCAGATTCTTTTGGCGCAATGGCTTACCTAGCTCTAGCCGGTGAGCTAATTAGAAGAGTTGAAAATGAGTGATAACAAATCTTTAAACCGCGGACTTGATGCCCTCTTAGGCGATCAAAAACTTACTACAACAACAAAAGAAATCGACCTAGAAAAAATAACAGCTGGAAGGTATCAACCACGACAAGAGTTTGATGATGTGAAAATCCAAGAACTTGCTGACTCAATTAAAAAACACGGGGTTTTATCTCCAATCTTAGTACGAGAGGTTGGGCTTGATAAATTTGAGGTCATAGCTGGAGAGAGAAGAGTCAGAGCTTCAAAAATTGCAGGCTTAAAAACAATTCCTTCTCTTGTTAACCAAAAAGAAGATCAAGAAGTCCTTGAAGCCGCGCTTATTGAAAACCTGCAGAGAGAAGACTTAAACCCAGTTGAAGAAGCCAGGGGATATGACCGATTGAAAAGAGAGTTTGAATTAACGCAAGACGAAATTGCTAAAGCAACCGGTAAAGCAAGAAGCACAATAGCAAACTCTATGAGAATACTTTCTTTATCGCCAAAAATATTAGATATGATTTCTCAAGGATCTTTAGAGAAGGGGCACGCAAAGATTCTCTCAGGCTTGGAGACCGCAAAATCAGAACAACTAGCAGAAGTAATTTCGCAAAAAAGACTCACTGTGAGACAAGCTGAGGCATTACTAAAGCCAGTTAAAAAAACAACAAAAACAAAAGAAAAAGATAGAGACACACTAAATATAGAAGATGAAATTAGCGGAAATTTTGGGCACAAAACAGAAATAGAAACAAAAACAACCAAGACCGGCAAAGTATCAATTTTTTATCACTCATCAGATGAGCTAGAGACTATAATCCAAAAACTTCTTAAACTTTAGGATTATCCTTGTTTCATGCCAATTATCTTTCTATAATTCGCGCTAAGATTTCAAGAAATGGCAAAAGAACTCACTAGCAAAAGCTACATAGATCACCATCTAACAAACCTAACATGCGGTAAGACAGAATCCGTTGGTTGGACGTGTGATCACAATTATTACGACGAAATGGGGTTCATGGCTTTTCATGTTGACTCCATAACTATTTCTATTTTATTGGGTGTTGCTTTTGTAGCTCTCTTCAAATTAATTAAACTCAACCCAGCAGACCAAAAACCCACCAGAATGCAAAACTTTGTAGAGATGTGTGTTGAGTTTGTTAATGAAAACATAAAATCAATTTTTGGCAGCACAGACAACAAACTTATAGGGCCGCTTGCTTTAACAGTATTAATTTGGGTTTTCTTTATGAACCTAATGGATTTAATCCCGGTTGATTTTCTACCTGAGCTAACAAAACAAGTTAGTTATGCTTCTGGAATAGTTGATGATCCAAACGACGCGTATTTTAAGTTTGTTCCAACAACAGATCCAAACATCACACTTGGAATGGCATTAGGGGTTTTTATTCTTACCATTTTTTATAGCATCAAAATAAAAGGCCTTGGAGGCTTTATTGCTGAATTAACACTTCACCCTTTTGGGAAATTTGCCATCCCGTTTAATTTTGCTTTGGAGATAATGCAATTACTGGCTAAACCCCTCTCTCTTGGGCTTAGGTTATTCGGAAATCTTTATGCTGGCGAAATGATTTTTATACTTATTGCATTATTAATGTTTTTCCAATCAGCAGTCTTTGGAGTTTTAGGCTTGGGTCTGCACCTATTGTGGGCGCTTTTTCATATATTGGTTGTAAGTCTCCAAGCCTTTATATTTATGGTTTTAACAATTTTGTATTTATCAATGGCGCATGAAACCGGAGATCATTAAGTTTATAATTTATATTTTAAAAGGAGAATAAAATGGAACAATCTGTTATTTATATAGGAGCCGGGCTTATGCTTGGTCTGGGAGCTATTGGGTCAGCTGTTGGCCTTGGAGTCCTGGGAAGTAAGTTTATGGAAGGTATAGCAAGACAGCCTGAGCTAAGACCTTTTTTATTGACAAACTTTTTTATTGTTTTAGCTCTAGTTGAAGCTATTCCAATCATATCAATGGTGTTTGGTCTTTACTTACTATTTGCTGTTTAATCACAAATGAATATAAACGCTACATTAATTTCACAAGCATTGATTTTTGCAGTGTTTGTTTACATTTGTTACAAATATATCTGGCCCCCAATCCTTTCTACTATGGAAGAGAGGGAAAACAAAATGGCCGCAGGTCTTGAAGCTGCAAAGCAGGCTGACGACTCCCTTGAGGAAGCTAAACTAACCTATGAAAAAGAGCTAAAAGAAGCTAAAGAAGAAGCTGCAAACATTGTCGAAAAGGCCAACAAAAGATCTTCACAAATCTTAAATGATGCCAAAGTAAAAGCTGAAGCTGAGGCTGAAAAGATTATTGAATCAGGCTCCAAAAAGCTTGAAAATGAGGCAAACAAAACACGAGAAGAACTCAAACAACAACTTTCTTCTATCGTGGTCGAGACCGCATCAAAAATAATCGATGAAGAAATCGATGAGAAAAAACACGAAAACATTATTAAAAAAGCAGCCAAGGAAATTTAAATGTACGACCTAAAGCCACAAGCAAGACCTTATGCAAAAGCAGCATTTCTTGCAGCAGTGGAAGAGGGTCAAATAAATGAGATGTTTGGCGACTTAAAAGTTCTTTCTGAGGCTTGTTCAGATTCAAGCATCAACAAACTTATTGAAAGCCCAGAAGAAAAATCAGTAGTTGTATCAACTCTAAAAGGTTTATTCTCCAACCAACCAGTTAAACTTACTGAAAATTTGTTAAATATTCTCGGAGAGAATGACAGACTAAACTTACTTGCAGCTGTTGCTGAGATTTATGAGGATTTAATGCTCAAGCACAATGAAAGCAAAGTTATAGAGGTTGCAACTCCTAACAATGTCTCAGACGCAACAAAGGAAATTATCCTTAATAAATTACAAGAAAAACATGGAGACGGCTCAACTATATCCTTTACAAATGATTCAGATTTAAAAGCAGGATTTGTTGTAAAGATCGGAGACGAGGTGTTGGACTTATCCATAAAAGGAAGAATCAAAAAATTAATTAATCAATTAAATATATAAGGTGAAAATATGAGCGGACTAAACCCATCTGAAATTTCAAGTGTTCTCAAGGACAAAATTTCAGGGCTTGATCTAAAGGCTGAAACCAAAAACGAAGGAACCATCGTCAATGTTTCTGATGGAATTATCAGAATACATGGAATGGGCGATGTTATGTATGGTGAGCTCGTAGAGTTTGAAAATGGTGTCTTTGGACTTGCACTTAACTTAGAGCAAGACTCTGTCGGTGTTGTTGTCCTTGGTGATTACCTTGGGCTAAGTGAAGGGCAAAAAGTAACATGTACAGGTAAGATCTTAGAGGTTCCAGTTGGTGAGGAAATGCTCGGGCGAGTTGTAGACGCTTTAGGAAACCCAATCGATGGAAAGGGTGAACTTAAAACAAAACAATCTGCCCCTATTGAAGTAGTTGCGCCAGGGGTTATTGCCAGACAATCAGTCGATCAACCAGTGCAAATTGGACTTAAATCAATCGATGCAATGGTTCCAATAGGAAGAGGCCAAAGAGAACTCATTATTGGCGATAGACAAACTGGAAAAACAGCTGTAGCAATTGACGCAATAATTAATCAAAAAGGCACAGGAATTAAATGTATTTATGTAGCTATTGGTCAAAAACAATCAACAATAGCCAATGTTGTAGCAAAACTTGAAGAGTATGGAGCAATGGAGCACACAATTGTTGTTTCAGCGGCAGCAGCTGATCCAGCTGCGATGCAATACCTCTCAGCATATTCAGGTTGTGCAATGGGAGAATATTTTAGAGATACAGGGCAGGATGCATTAATTGTTTACGATGATTTGTCAAAGCAAGCAGTTGCTTACAGAGAGATATCGCTATTACTTAGAAGGCCTCCAGGAAGAGAAGCTTTCCCTGGAGATGTTTTTTATCTTCACTCAAGACTTTTAGAGAGAGCAGCTAGAGTAAATGCGGAATACGTAGAAAAAATTACAGAAGGAAAGGTAAAAGGTAAAACAGGATCTCTAACAGCCTTACCAATTATTGAAACACAAGCCGGAGATGTATCTGCTTTTGTTCCAACTAATGTAATTTCAATTACTGACGGGCAGATATTTTTAGAAACAGATCTTTTTAATTCAGG
>OCVP010000255.1_pt1 | contig 24654 bp, 31 predicted proteins | sample 1539171 | NCBI WGS metagenome assembly OCVP01 (sample SAMEA51879418, study PRJEB22527) | metagenome
CAGACAACCATGAAAGAGTGGTTTGCAAGTAACAAAGATCAAGGAGTATGAATCTTGAAACACTGCAGGATCTCTGGAAAGAGGACTGCAAAATAGATGATGATCTCTACTGTGAAGAATCTCTCAAGATTCCTAGATTACATCAAAAATATATGGAATACTTCAACACTTTTTCTTTAATGAAGAAAGAGAAAGACGGAGAGTATCGTAAATTAATCAAAGAGAAATGGTTATATTATAAGGGTAAAGCACCTGCTACAGTATATAAAGATATGCCTTTTGATCTCAAGTTAACTACAAAGGAAGAAATAAATATGTTCATCGAAGCAGATGAAGATATAAGAAAAATTAAATACAAAATTGATTATCTTGATCAGATACTATTCTTCTTGGAGAGTGTATTGAAACAGATTGGAGTTAGAAACTTCCAAATTAAAAATGCTATTGATTGGACAAAATGGAGAGAGGGATCTTGATTACAACTGACAAACTCTTAAAAATATACAAGGTAGTTAAAAGACCTATAGTATATAAGTATCCCCCTAAAAGAAAACACCATAATATGCATTTGTACGGATAGACTATATACTATAGTGACGTAACATCAAATGATGGACCTCAAGATTGGAAAGAAGAATGAGGTATATTTAAAAGTAGAAGCAGCAGATCACGTCAAGTATGAGTTGGCGGATTTTTTTACATTTGAGGTAGAGTCTGCAAAATACATGCAGAAGACAAAAAGATATAGAGGTTGGGATGGTAAGATACGTTTGTTCTCTCCTGCAACAGGTGAGTTATATGTTGGTCTTGTGGACTATCTTACAGACTGGGCAAAGAAAAATAAGTATGACTATGAGATAGAAGAAGACGAGTTCTTCGGTAGACCTGATGATGTCAACGATCTAATAACTCCTGTTGGTGTTGCAGGGTTTGTAAAATCCTTGAATCTTCCTGTAAAGGTTCGCGACTACCAATATCAAGCAATATACGAATGCCTACGATACAACAGACGACTCCTATTGTCGCCAACTGCCAGTGGGAAATCCTTGATGATCTATGCATTAGTGAGATACCATACTAATATTAAAAGAAATGTCTTGTTAGTTGTTCCTACTACGTCTCTAGTAGAACAAATGTATAAAGATTTTGAATCATATGGTTGGAAAGCATCCTCTTATTGCCACAGAATTTATGCAGGACAAGAGAAATATACGAACCATCAGGTAGTGATTACCACTTGGCAGTCAATATACAAAGAACCAAAAAAATGGTTTGATAGATTTGACTGTGTGATTGGTGATGAAGCACACCTTTTTAAAGCAAAATCTCTAAGTACATTGATGGGTAAGTTGCATGATTGCAAATACCGTATTGGATTTACTGGTACACTAGATGGTGCTAACGTAAATCAACTGGTACTAGAGGGTTTGTTTGGTAGATGTTCACAAGTAACTAGCACTAATAAACTTATGAAAAAAGGTTATGTTGCTAAGTTAAAAGTAAAAGTTCTCCTATTAAAACATGAAGAGAAACTATTTGAAGGATATCAAGACGAAATAGAATACCTTGTAGAACATAGTGGTAGGAATAATTACATCAAAAACCTTGCTACAGACTTAAAAGGTAACACTTTAATCCTCTTCAACTATGTAGATAAGCATGGGATACCTTTATTTAACCTCATAAATAGTAATACAGAACGACCAGTGTATCTTGTACACGGTGGTGTTGATACTGATGATCGGGAAGATATAAGACATCTTACTGAAACTTCAGATAATGCTATCATTGTTGCATCTTATGGAACGTTCTCTACTGGGATCAATATTAAAAACTTACACAATGTTATCTTTGCTAGTCCTTCTAAATCTAGGATTCGTAATTTACAGTCTATTGGACGAGTATTGCGGAAAGGAGACAATAAATCAAAAGCAACTCTATATGATATTGCTGATGATATCTCAACGGACAGGGGTAATAACTACACGTTAAATCACCTGATGGAAAGAGTAAAGGTATACAATGAAGAAAAATTTGATTATGAAATTATAGATCTAAAACTCAAACAGGATGCTTAACTTTATTAAACACGAAGAAGAATTTTTTGGGATCTTTAAGTTGGTCAATGGAGAAGAGGTGCTTGCAAAAGCAGTTCTAACCAAAGATCATAATGAATCTATTGTGTTTTTACAAGATCCTTTATGCGTTGAGATTATTACTAATCCTATAAGTGAAACTAAGATCGCGAGGGGTATGGGATTTATAAAATGGCAGCAACTATCTGATGAAGATTTTTATGTGATACGAGAGAAAGATATATTGTGTGTTTCTACCATGAGCAAACAAATAAAATTATTATACGAAGCATTTGTCATGGCAGAAGGGGGCACCGACATCCGTAAGGATATCAAGAAGAGTAACTACCATATTGAACCAGATAGTATCGGAGGATTTATTGGAGATATAGACGACTATAGAACGTTATTTGAAAAAATATATAAAGCTAAGAATAACCCTTGATTCCTTACAGTCATATTGTACACCTTATTGACATTCCTGTCAAGTGTGCTATAATAAAATATTGGAACGTATAACCGAATGCCTACAAAAAAACCTGATCCTGAGGGTAAAGTCCTTACAAAAGACCCTACCAAAGGGAAGAAAAAAACTGCAACTCCAAAGAAAAGAAAACCTCACTATGTAGATAACAAGAAGTTTTTGGAGTCTATTATAGTGTATAAAAATAAAGTTGCAGAGGCAGAGAAACTAGGTGATACTGAACCGCGAATCGATGAATACTTAGGTGAGTGTTTCCTTAAAATTGCTACACACTTATCATTCCGACCCAACTTTATCAACTACATGTATAAGGATGATATGATTGCTGATGGGTATGAAAACTGTGTACAATACATAAAGAATTTTAATCCAGAGAAAAGTAAAAATCCCTTTGCTTATTTTACTCAAATAGTTTACTATGCTTTTCTTCGTAGGATTGCTAAAGAAAAAAGACAGATGGATATAAAAGATAAGATTATAGACAAGTATGGTTACTCCGATATCTTTACAGTTGACGGATCAGGCAATACCGACTATAATGCTATCAAGAATAATATACAAATAAAAACTCGTCGCCCATGAAGATCCTACTTATTACGGATCAGCACTTCGGTGTGCGTAATGACAATCAACATTTTATCAATCACTATGCCAGGTTTTATGGTAAAGTGGTGATACCCTTTATAAAAGCATCAGGTATAAAGGAAGTTATAAGTCTGGGTGATACCTTTGATAGAAGAAGATATATTAATTTTATGTCATTAGACTCAGCAAAGGAGATGTGGTTTGATCAGTTAGTGAAATTAGGATGTAATCATACTATGCTGATTGGTAATCATGACATATATTATAAGAATACTTTAAGGGTAAATGCACCTCATGAGATTCTAGGTGAATATAACTTTGATGTTATTGACAAACCAACAACTAAGAGTTATGATGGAACTGACATACTAATGTTGCCTTGGATTTGTGATGATAACAAGTCTGAAGTCTTTGAAGCAGTTCAAAGATCTAAAGCACCTGTATGCATGGGTCATCTAGAACTGAATGGTTTTGAAGCACATCCTGGTCATGTCATGGAAAGTGGTATGGACAAGACCTTCTTCAATAAATTCAAACGAGTTTTTAGTGGACACTATCATCAGAAATCAACGAAGGGTAATATATCTTACTTAGGTAATCCTTATCAACTATACTGGAATGACTACGGATGTAAAAGAGGGTTTCACGTTTTTGACACGTCTACTCTTAAAACTACTTTTTATCGGAATCCCTTTGACATTTTTCATAAACTGTATTATAATAACGGAGTTAGTATCCCAGAGTCGGAAGACCTCAAAGGATCCTTCGTAAAACTTATAGTAGAAGAGAAAGGTGATTACCAGAAGTTTGACTATGCGGTCAAGCAACTTCAAAACATAGGTCTCGGAGATCTTAAGATTGTCGAAGACCTCAGTGCTGAACTGGAATGTTCGGATAGTACTCTGGAAACAGAGGACACCATGACATTACTTGAATCATACATAGATGAAATAGAACTTAAAGTTGATAAGTCTAATGTTAAGTCTGTTATGAGATCACTATACGTCGAGGCATCTGAACTATAATGTTTGTCCTAATGGAAAAAGAAACTGGAGGCATTTACGCTGTAAACTCCAAAGACAAGAAGAAGACTGTCACAGTTTTCGAGTCGGAGGATGATGCTACCAGACACATGGGTCTATTAGAAGCAAACGATAGCGAAAGAGAACTAGAGATCATGGAAGTTGATCCTGATATCATCGCTATGAACTGTGTAAATTATGATTATCGATTCACAATCATTAAAGAAAACCAACTTATTATTCCCAAAGGCAAAGTTACTAAGTGATCGTATTTGAAACATTGAGGTGGAAGAACTTTCTTTCCACTGGTGATCAATGGACTGAAATTAATCTTGATGAAAGTCAATCTACATTAATAGTAGGACATAATGGATCGGGTAAATCCACTATGTTAGATGCTTTATGTTTCGGATTATTTAACAAACCTTTTAGAAAAATAACTAGGGGTCAGTTAGTAAATAGTATCAACGAAAAATCTACTAAGGTAGAAGTAACATTCTCTATAGGAAAAGATGAGTACAGAGTATTCCGAGGAATCAAACCAAATATATTTGAACTATACAGGAACAATAAACTCGTCGATCAGGACGCTGCAGCGAACGACACCCAAAAATATCTTGAGGGATCAGTTCTCAAACTCAACTTCAAATCATTTACGCAAGTCGTCATCTTGGGTTCATCCACTTTTGTCCCCTTCATGCAACTCGGAGCAAGTCACAGGAGAGAAGTTATCGAGGATTTACTGGACATCAAGATCTTCTCAAAAATGAATACCTTACTCAAAGATAGAGTAAGAGAAACACTAGCAGCAAGAAAAGAATGTGATCATCTATTAACTGTAGCAGAACAGAAAGTAACAGCACAAACAAAACTTTTAAAACAACTCAAAGAAGTAAACGATAATAGACAGAAAGAAATACAAGATAAGATAGATGCAAACTGGGTAGAACTGGGAGATCAAGAAGAGGAACTAAAAGTAAAGAAGAAAGAACTAGAAATACAGCAACGACAACTAATAGATACAGCAGAACAGAGAACTAAACTAGATGATTTAAAACTAGATCAAGGTTCCTTAAATTCTGAGTTGAGAAACGCAAAGAAAGAAATCAAGTTTCTATCTACACATGATAACTGCCCTACTTGCACACAGGTTATTAAAAAAACATTTAAGGATAAGAAAATAAAATCATTAGAAGAAACTGGTGAATCAATATCAAAAAATTTAAGTAATCTTAAGGCAGATATAAACGTATTGTTGAATGAAATAGAAGCAGCAGATGATATATCAATGAAGTGCCACGATATGAGAACTGATATATCTGCAATAGAACGTGAGATCATAAGATTACAAAAAGAAAATCTTAGAAGAGAGAAAGAAATAGACAAACTAAAAACTGTCACACCTAATATTGACAAAGAACAATCTGCTCTGGTAGAATTTCAAATGAGTTTAGAGGAGACTATGAAAAGTTGTTCTCATGTTAATAGAAAGTTAGATGAGTTCCAAGTTATATCACAACTACTCAAAGATAGTGGTATAAAATCTCAAATCATCAAGAAATATGTGCCGATTTTTAACAAGTTAATCAATAAATATCTGAACAGTATGGACTTCTTTGTAAACTTTACCTTAGATGAAGAGTTTAATGAGAAGTTGAAGAGTAGATTTAGAGATGATTTTAGTTATGCATCATTCTCTGAAGGAGAGAAACAGAAAATAGATCTATCACTCTTGTTTACATGGAGAGAAGTTGCTAGAATGAAGAATAGTGTAGCAACTAATCTATTGATACTTGATGAAGTCTTTGATTCTTCTCTTGATGCAGCAGCAACAAATGAGTTACTGCAGATATTAAAGTCACTAGGGCAGACAACCAATTTATTTGTTATATCGCATAAAGGTGATGTGTTATTAGATAAGTTTTTACGCACGATAAAGTTTGAAAAGATAAATGATTTCTCAAAAATGTCGGAGGATTCATAATGGTATGTAAAGTAACGCTATACAAAGCAGGTAAAGTTTGGGATGAAGAAGTGATCGCTATAGATTACCAAGATGCAAAGCAAGTAGCACTTGCTCGTAATCCTGGTGCAACAGTAATGAGTGTAACTGCGGTCATGTGACAGTTAACAAAGTGTCCATAGTACTGGCACACACCTCAAAAATGTATTATAATAAGTACATACACAAGGAAACACATGACAGTTAATCAAGAAGTAAAAGGAACACTTGCTAAACTACTAGCAACAGAGAATCTTACAGTTGAGCATCGCAAAGTGACAACTGCATCTTTTGATGTAAACAACAGAGTCCTCATACTTCCTATCTGGAAGACAGCATCTAACACAGTGTATGATTTACTTGTTGGTCATGAGGTTGGACATGCATTATATACACCAAACAAACCTCACGATGGTGACAGAGGATTTGTGAATGTCCTAGAAGATGTTCGTATCGAGAAGTTGATGAAGAGAACATATCCAGGTCTTCGTAAAAGTTTCTTTGATGGATATCATGAGTTGAACAGAGACGATTTCTTTGGTGTAAACCATGAAGATCTCACAAAAATTCCTTTCATTGATCGCATCAACTTATGGTTCAAAGGCAATGCTAATATTCGTTTCTCTCCTGAGGAGCAGGTATGGGTAGATCGTGCTGCTAAGACAGAAACATTTGATGAGGTAGTACAACTAGCAATCGACCTATACGGTAGAGCAGAGAAGATTGAAGATGATAAAGAGGATGCTGAGTCATCAGATACAGCACCTAGCATGGGAGACTTAGGTGACCTAAGAGACATGGATGTTGAGTGGGATATGCAACCATCTGAGAAAGGTGATGAACAGCAACAGCAACAACAGCAAATATCTATGGACTCAGATCAACCTCATGCACCAGTAGGTACACCAGAAGCAACTCCTAGTAGTGGACAGAAAGGTTCTGAGGATTCTGATTTTGATGAGACAGAAAGTATTACTCAAACAGCATTTGATCAGGCACTAGAGACATTGATTGATGACAATGCAAAAGAGTGGAAGTACCTTACACTACCAGAAGTCAAGGTTGAAGATTACATTGTTTCTCACAAAGAAATTCATGATGATCTCAAAGAGCACTTCTTCAATCCAAGACAAGAGAGAGTTGTTACAGAGGAAGAGCGTACTGAGTTCCTTGACCACATGGCACAGTACAATGAATATGTTGTCAGAAAATACAACAGATTCAAGAAGTCTGCTAACAAAGAAGTAAACTATCTTGTAAAGCAGTTTGAAATGAAAAAGTCTGCTGATCAGTACAAGAGACAGGCAACATCTAAAACTGGTGTTATCAACACTAACTCTCTATACAAGTACAAGTTGACAGATGATATCTTCAAGAGAATCACAACTGTACCTGATGGTAAGAATCACGGTCTAGTATTTCATATCGATTGGTCTGGTTCTATGACACATGTTCTACTTGATACTATCAAGCAAACATTCAACCTAGTATGGTTCTGTCGTAAAGCAGGTATTCCATTCAGAGTTCTTGCATTCCAAGATGTATACTTCAGAGCACACTCTGATGATGGGTATGCAAGATTCAAAGCAGGTGACCTTTACATCAATGACTCATTCAAAATGCTAGAACTATTATCTTCTCAGCAAAATGCTAAGTCTCTTGATGAGTCTATGAAAGTCATCTTTATGCAGGTTTTTGCAATGGGTGGATACAGAGTCAACTCATGTCAAAAGTATACACTAGGTGGTACACCACTTGCAGAAGCAATCATGTGTACTCGTCAACTTGTTGACAAGATGAAGAAAGTTGAGAATGTACAAAAGGTAAACGTTGTATGTCTAACTGATGGAGAGGCAAACCCTATGTCTTATATCTCAGAAGAGGATAGATGGAATGATGGTAACATTGAAAAAGTTACTAGATCTATAGCACATGCATGTGCATCAGTATTTTTTCTTCGCGATAAGAAAACAGGGTACACTAGAAAAATTGATACACATCCATACTGCACAACCAAAGAGATTGTATCATTCTTCAGAGAGATCACTGATTACAACTGGATAGGTATCAGACTATGCAGTAAGGGAGATCTAACTCGTACTCTAAGATACAATGATGTTCAAGGTGTTGACTACAATGTTCTTGACAAGACATGGAAGAAAGAGAGATACTTCTCTATCTCAAACGCATGTGGTTTCTCTGAGCAAATCTATATGCCAGACAGAAACATCGGTGAGTCTTCTGAAGAGATCGAAGTAAAAGCAAAGGGTGAGGTTGCTACCAAAGCAGAACTACAACGTGCATTCAAAAAGCACATGGGTTCTAAGACATCCAACAAAACTGTGCTCAACAAATTTATCGAACAGATAGCGTGACACTTAACAAAGTGTCCACTACTGTTGCACATAGCAGATGTACCTGCTATAATAAGTACATAACAAACAAACAATCCACTGAAACAATGACTTTTGAACCAAATCCAGTAACAACAGAACAACTAGTTGACTACCTAACTAAGAAGGTTGGTAGTGACGTAGGTTGCAACGACATCAGAGAAGCAGGTAAGACTCTCTCTATCTCATACGCTACAGCATGTAAGAGATTGAAGAACTACAAAACTGGTATTGGTAAGTGGAATCTTACTGCAGAAGCAATCGAGAAGGCATACAAAGCACCTTCTGCTCAACCTGCAGTTGAAGCATCTTATGTTCCAAGTAAGGATGAGACCTTTACTAAGTTTGGTTCTTTTGATTCAATCCAAAAAATTATCAAGTCCAAGTTATTCTACCCTGCATTCATCACAGGTCTATCTGGTAATGGTAAGACCTTATGTGTAGAGCAAGCATGTGCTCAACAGAAGAGAGAACTCATCAGAGTCAACATCACTATCGAGACAGATGAAGATGATCTTATCGGTGGATTCAGATTAGTTGACGGTTCTACTGTATGGCACAACGGTCCTGTAGTCGAAGCACTTGAGCGTGGTGCTATCTTACTACTAGATGAGATTGACCTAGCATCTAACAAGATTCTATGTCTACAATCTGTACTAGAAGGCAAGGGTGTCTTCCTCAAAAAGATTGGTAAGTATGTCAGACCTGCAGAAGGATTCAATGTAATCGCTACTGCTAACACCAAAGGTAAAGGTTCTGACGATGGTAGATTCGTAGGTACAAATGTTCTCAACGAAGCATTCCTTGAGAGATTCCCTGTAACCTTTGAGCAAGAGTATCCAACAGTTACTGTTGAGACTAAGATTCTTCTTGCTAATGGTTGTGACAAAGAGTTTACTGAACTTCTTGTCAAGTGGGCAGGTATCATCCGTAAGACATTCTATGATGGTGGTGTTGATGAAGTTGTGACTACACGTCGTCTTGTTCACATTGCTAAGGCATATGCTATCTTCGGTAATCGTTTGACAGCAGTAACAAATTGCATCTCACGTTTCGATGAGGATACCAAGCAATCATTCCTTGACCTTTACACTAAGGTTGATGCAGGAGAAGATATGGAGGATGAAGAGAATAGTTGACAAGTAATCAAAAGCATTGTATACTGTATTTGAGATAACTCTCTTAGATAATGAAATACAATGAAGATGTGATTCTTGAAGAAGTGCGATCATATGTCTCCTCGACGTATGGTCGCCATTATTCTTCTGGGAATATCCAAACCCTAGACTTGATCGAAGCGTGTGGTGACGCAGAAGCATTCTGTCGCAGTAACATTTTAAAGTATGCCTCACGATATGATCGTAAGGGTACACCAAAAGATGATATGCTGAAGATAATGCACTATGCCATTCTTCTTTACCATTTTAACCAGAACAACAATGACAGTAACTATTCCAACAACTTACACTCCACTTAAAAAGTCTAGAAACCAAATGATTGACATAACACCTAGAACAGTTGAGATTCTAAAAAACTTCTGTACTATCAACAAATCAATAGTAATCAAACCAGGTAATCAAATAGCAACTCTTAGCATCAATAAGAACATTCTTGCTATTGCTGATGTAGAAGAAACATTCGATTCTGAAATTGCGATCTATGATCTAGGCATGTTTATCAATGGACTAACATTATTAGATCAACCAAAGATCAATACTGATAGCGATAGTTATGTAACTATTACTGATGCTGCAGGTAGATCAAAGACCAGATACTTCTATGCTGACCCTGACATCATTACTCAGGCACCAGATAAAGAAATCTCTCTTTCTAACTTAGATGTATCATTCCACTTAGATGCTGAAACACTAAGACAACTAAACAAAGCAGCATCTATCTATGCACTTCCAGACTTATGTTTGTTTGGTGATGGAGAAGAAATGAATCTTTGTGTCACTGACAAGAAGAATGAAACTTCTAATAACTTCTCAGTTAAAGTTGGAAACACAGATCAAAATTTCTGCCATTGTTTTAGAGTAGAAAACTTAAAGTTACTTGCAGGTGCGTATGACGTATCTATCAGTAGTAAGAGTGTTGCTCTATTTCAAGGTAAAGGAATCAAATACTATATTGCACTAGAACCAAATGCATGATGATTTTCTCTGGGTAGAGAAATACAGACCGAAGAATATCGATCAGTGTATCTTACCTAAGAATGTGAAAGAAACCTTCGCTAGTTTTGTTGAGCAGGGGGAGATACCTAATCTTCTCCTCTCTGGCACAGCAGGTGTTGGTAAAACTACTATTGCGAAAGCACTTTGTAACGAACTTGGAGCAGATTTTTATGTCATCAATGGATCAGACGAGGGGAGATTCCTCGATACCGTTAGAAACCAAGCACAAAACTTTGCTGCGACTGTATCTCTTACAGGTGGAGCAAAGCACAAAATCCTTATCATCGATGAGGCAGACAACACTACCCCAGATGTACAACTTTTACTTCGGGCATCGATAGAGACTTACCAAAAGAACTGTAGATTTATTTTTACATGTAACTTTAAGAACAAGATCATTGAACCTTTACACAGTAGAACAACTGTAGTTAATTTTAATGTTCGTGGTAAAGTTAAACAAGAACTTGCAGCAAAGTTCTTTGAAAGATGTCGTGGTATACTCATGGCAGAGGATGTTTCTTTCTCAGACAAAGTTGTAGCGGAAGTAATCCAGAAATATTTTCCTGACTTTAGAAGAACTTTGAATGAACTTCAAAGGTATGCATCTACAGGTAGTATAGATACAGGGATACTAGCAACACTTGGTGATGCTAAGATTGATACTCTCTGTGAGAGTATGAAAGCAAAGAAGTTCAATGATGTAAAAGCATGGGTCACTCAGAATCTAGATTCAGATCCTGCATCTATCATGCGTAACTTATATGACAATCTTACAGGTATTATGGATGGTCCTAGCACTGCAGCAGCAGTTCTAATTATTGCAGACTACCAATATAAATCTGCATTCGTAGCAGATCAAGAAGTAAACCTTCTTGCATGTCTTACTCAACTTATGATGGAGTGTAACTTTAAATGAATCTTTTCCTATCATGCCCACCAGTATATACATTACCTGGTACTTGGAATGATCCAGAGAAAATAGCAAAGTGTTATGACACATTGATACCTCACGGTAACTTTGCAGGTCTAGGACAGACAGGGCAGTTTGTTGCAATAATCATAGGAGCATTTGCAATATTAACAACTTATGGTATAATAAGAGGGTTCTTTTCTAATAAAGATTTAACTGACCCATGGGATGATCATGATGACTAAACGTGACAAAGTAAGAGCACAAGTAAAATCTAGGTTTTACTATATGTTCTGGGGAACCGCAACTCTATCTGTTGTTGCAGGTCAACTATACCTCGGAACTTCCTATCGTGCTATGGCAAAGTCCATGAACAGATGGTTTGATACAGCAGTAGAAGCATTGATTGATAACTATCCAAGAGATAAAGGTACATACGAACGAATAGTTCCTCCTCCATCAGGAGATTTTAGAGACTATCCTCCTGGTATTGTATTCCTAAATGAATCTTAAAACACCTCTTAGATATCCTGGTGGCAAGTCTCGTGCTGTTAAGAAGATGGCACAATACTTCCCTAGTTTTAATGAGTATACAGAGTTTCGCGAACCTTTTTTAGGTGGTGGATCTGTAGCAATATACATTACACAGATGTATCCTCATTTGGATATCTGGGTAAATGATTTGTATGAACCATTATATACTTTTTGGAGACAACTTCAGTTGTCTGGGGATAAACTCAGAAATGAGTTAGTTCAATTAAAACAAAAGTATCCAGATCCTTCTTCTGCTAGAAATCTTTTTCTTGATTCAAAAGAGTATCTTCAAAAGAATGAGTGGGACAGTGAACCATTTCATAAGGCAGTAGCATTCTATGTCGTAAACAAATGTTCATTCAGTGGACTGACAGAGAACTCATCATTTAGTAAGCAAGCATCAGATCAAAACTTTTCATTAAAAGGTATTGACAATCTTCCATACTATTCACTACTGATTAAGAAGTGGCATATAACAAACTTTACCTTTGAAAAGATAATGACCGATGATCCTCATGCATTCATATACTTAGATCCTCCTTATGCTATAAAGGATAATCTTTACGGACATAGGGGAGATATGCACAAAGGGTTTGATCATGATAGATTCTATCGTAAGTGTGCAGCATGTGATTGTGACCAGATGGTTTCATACAACTCAGACAAGTTAATAAAGGAAAGATTCAAAGGGTGGCAGGTGCAAGAATACGATCACACATATACAATGAGATCAGTGGGTGAATATAATAAAGAACAAGAAAAACGTAAAGAACTCTTACTACTAAATTATGGCATATGATGATCGGTATCCTCTCTCAGCATACCTAAACTCTATCAACCTTGATAAGAAATCTGTATTTCAAACTGAAGATCCTGGTTGGGAAAAGAACTATCCCCCTTACATAATCAATAAGTGCATGTCACATCATATGGATACTGTATTGTATGCCAATGAAATGAATATGCACCCTGAGATTGATAAGCGTTTACAGTATGATTTTTATATACATATAGTCAGACCTAGGAAAAGATTTTCTCCTTGGGGCAAGCAGGATAAGGTGAAAGATCTTGATGTTGTCAAAGAATACTATGGTTATAGTAATGAAAAGGCAAAGCAAGCATTACGCATCCTATCTCCTACACAACTAGACTACATTAAATCCAAACTGAACAAAGGGGGTAAGAGAAGATGAATGAAGTTGAATGGACTAAAGATAATATGATTGAAGTGAACCTCAAAGAACCTGATGATTTTTTGAAAGTTCGTGAAACACTTACTCGCATAGGAGTTGCATCTCGTAAAGAGAGAAAACTTTTTCAGTCATGTCATATCCTCCATAAGAAAGGACAATACTACATTGTACATTTTAAAGAACTATTTGCATTAGACGGAAAGAAAGCAAACCTATCAGACAATGATGTACAAAGAAGAAATAGAATTATTAAACTACTATCTGATTGGGGTCTTGTAGAGATCGTAAAAGAAACTGATATAAAAGAAGTCGCACCTTTAAGTCAAATCAAAGTTATAGCATTTAAAGAGAAGGGCGAGTGGACACTAGAATCAAAATATAATATAGGAAAGAAACGCACTACAGAATGAGCAATTTTTCATATGATGTTCATTGGTTGAACTCACCTGGATACCTAACAGCAGAGGTTCCATCTCCTGTTGCAGCAGAACTGCGAGGTAGTATGGATTCATTAGTGAAGAACTCTGATACAGATGCTAGGACAAGTCTAAGGGGTCACTTACAAGAAGAGTGGACGTTACCTTTGACTAAAGAGATTAGTGCATTCACTCGTTGTCTTTCATACGAATACATCAAACAGTTTGGTTTTCAACCTGCTATGGGTGTAGCAGAGACCATGAGAGATATTGAAACATCTGATTTTAAACTACAAAGACTATGGGTAAACTATCAAAAGAAATATGATTTCAATCCTCTACATATACACAGTGGAATATTCTCCTTTGTAATCTGGGTTCAAATACCATATGATTTAGAAAAAGAGAGAGCACGATATGTTGCAAATGAAAATGAAACTGCATCTTTTATGTTTCAGTATAATACAGCATTAGGAGGACTAGATACAAGATACTTACATATAGATAAATCTTGGGAATGGAAGATAGCATTCTTTCCCGCCAGACTCAACCATGGAGTCAATCCATTCTATACAACAGACAATACACGCATCTCAATAAGCGGAAATCTTTATTGTATAGATAATAATGTAGAGCACTAAAATTATGGCAGAAACAAAAAAGATCGAAGAGAAACCAAAAGGTTTAATCGGTAAACTAAAAGATGCTGCTGAGGACAAAGACGAGCAACTTGCAATCCTCTCTACTTTCGTGAGGTTGTCAGTGTTAGTGTGGTCAGCAGGAATTCTAACTTTGGCATACGTTAAGTTACCAGAGTCATTTAAAATACCAGAACAAAAACTGGATCCAACTTTCATAGCTTCGGTGTTCACAGGCACGCTAGCTACTTTTGGCGTCCAAGCAGCAGGTAAGAAAAAGAAAGGTGATGGCAGTGGAGATGCAAACATATCCAAAAAGGATATGGAGTTTCTTATTGCTAAGGCATCAGAAACTGCACCTGCACAAACAATAAGGATCGAATCAGGTCCTGTTAAAATCGTCCCTGACAAATAAACATCATGCAAAAAATTATCAATGTACTTGCTATTGCGTCTAGCGTTGTATCTCTTACCGTTGTTGGCGGTGGTATATATCTATATACACAAAAGGATGCCATCGTAGAAGGAATCCAATCAAAGGTTATGAACGCTGTAGGTGATGCGATCCCAGATATGCTAGGTGGATCAATGCCTAAACTAACAGGTCCTGCACAGTCACCACCTACTGCGAAACCAGAAGCGATAGGTAATAGTTTCACCCCACCAATGCCATGAACAAGTGGTTTGCTGCTAGTTTAGGTGTAGTGCTCGGCATTTCCCATATGGGTCTTGTCGGGTTACTAGTGACTAGGCAGAAAGATGAGTTACCTACAATCAATATTCCCACAACAGACTACTCTACCTATCAGGCAGAGGTAACTAAAGACGGATATAAAATTGCTTATAGAGCAAACGATCCTAAGACAATGTATATCACTAAAGATATCAAAGAGAAAGCAGGTTTCTTAGGACTAGCAAACAACACAACTAAAGTTGTTGAAGAGTATGTAATGGATGGTAAGACTAACCAAGGCGGTGCTGTATCTAACAAGAGATCATGGATAGATAATCCACCAGGTTTGACTCAAGATCAAGCAGCAGAGATAAGTGCTCAAAGAATCGCATGTATCAAAGCAGTAGGATCGGGAGAAGGAACTGGGAGAGTTGTTGGGACTAGTATTGGTGCTGCTGCTGCTCCTACTCTTTCCTCTATTCCCTTTGTTGGTTGGGTTGCTGCAGGTTGGGTAGCAATGTTTGGTGGTAACCAAGGTGCTGAGATCGGTGGTAATATGGCAGAAGACATGAGCAAGGACTGCTAATGACTATCCCCTCCATAGTAATACATGGTGGTAACGTTCCTACGATTAGAACAACACAGATTTTCACGCCACCGTCATGGTTGACTGATAATCCCCCTAGAGCAATCCCTATCTATGGACCTGTAGCAAGTCCAGATATGATAGGGGTTCCTGTTATTGATATACCTGGATGTGTAGAAGCACATGAACAGAACAGTAACAGTATAATGAAGAATAAAAATCTAGAGAAGGATGACCCCGATGGTGTCGTAGTTTATTGCGATGCAGGGGTTCCTTCTTATGATGCAATGAACTATGAACCAGAGCAATTAATAATCACAAGAGAAGCACCTGTACCAGAAGTTGAACCGCCACCAGAAGTTGAACCACCTGAGGTTCCTGATACTGGTGACGTAGGTGGTGAAGTTCAATGTCCAGGTCCTGCACAACTAAGAGTTGGTGACTTAACACAATCAGGTGATGAGAAAGTTATAGGTCACGAACTTAGTCCTGACGGTAAAACCTGTGTGACATTGTATGAGGCAACTACTGTTGCTGATAAGTATCTACCTGCACCAAATCAAGTGACCACTACCGTAGCAATAGCAGTAGTCGCAACAGCAGGAGCAGCAGCGACACCATTATTACTAAGAGTAATCAAACCAGTCATAAAAAAACTCACAACTACAATCCAAAAGAAACTTGGAAAGCATCGTGAGTTATCAAAGAGTGAGATTATTGCTAATCGATATCGCCAATCGAAAGGTTTAGATCCTTTAAAGATTCCGAAGAAGTTGAAAAAGAAGTAGGTTGTATATCGTGTACATGAGGAGTGATAACGTTCTTACCATTGACCATAACGTCAGCACATATAGCATAGTAAGGAGAGTTTGGATGGAAGGATATACCCTCTTTGAGTAAATTTCCACAATTTTTCAATCTGGCAATCTCAAAATCTAATCTCTTGTTAGCATGTGCTTGATTCATCAATGCGATATTTGCTGCAGCAGCATCTTTACATTGTTGCTGTAGTTCTTTGTCTAATGGTTTAGACCATGTAGCACTAACACCTAGACCTACGTTATAGTTATCTTTTTGCCCTGTACGGTTTGGAGTGAAGTATAAAATTTCACCAGGATTGTCTGGTACACCATCATCATTAGCGTCAATCATGTTGTACACTGGCGAATCCCACCATGCTTCGTATGGTTTTTGTGCTGATGCTGTAAAAGTGGCATATGGTGTTACGTTCATGGTAGGACCTTGACACTGTATCCCATTACCATATGTGTTTGTTATATACGGACCTTGTAAAACTTGTATTGCCTGGTTGGTAACTGAGCCAGAACTATTCGCGATAGGACTAGCAGTCGCAGATACACCACCTACGTCACTTGCTTTAACTGTAGGGACGTTAGCAAGTTGAGACAAACATAAGACTATTGAGAGAAGATACTTGTTGTGTCTGTTACGCTTGTTACCTCTGTTACTCTTTGTATTATTGTGTGATTGGAAAGACCTGGGGCTTGATACGTCTCTGTGAACTGAAACGCTGCTCCTGGTGTTGTCTGTACGAATGTTGGTTTGGTGTCGATCCCAGTCCATGTCGAAGTCACTCCGTTAATAGTCACGTTAGCATCAGTAGTAGTAGGTGAGAGATTACCACTAGCGGTTACCCCTGACCCCGTTACCGAAAATTGATACCCAGTATTGTAATCCATCGAATTAATTGTCTCCGTCACCTTAGAAGTCGTCTGGGTGTTGGAAGTCATCGAGCCTTGTGTAAAATTCGGGACCACGGGCACAGCATATACTGGTGCACTTGCTAGTACACCTAGTGCTACTATATGTATACCCTTTCTCAACATGCCTAGAATGCAGTAACCTCAGTTACGAACTGACCTGTTGTAGCAGTACCTATGTTACCAGTACCTGTTAAGGTGATCGCGTGAGCATTAGTTATAGTACCTGGTGCATTAGTTGAACTCTCCTGAGTTCCTGCAGATGTGATTGATACACTACCGAAGTCTGAATATTCAGATGATGTACCTGCTATGTCACCCTGAGTGAATGACTGAGAGAAGGAGAAACTTCCTGATCCAGATTGTGTTCCTGTGATAGAACCTACTGTTGCAACACCTGTTGTGGAGGAATAACTGTTGATTCCAATACCATTTGTCACTGCTGACGCACCATCACCTGCAGGTGTATGAGTTGTCGTTACGTTAGTTCCAGATATAGAGTAAGAGTTACCTAATCTTGAATATGTTGCCTGTTGAGCGTCTACTGTATGCTGTAGACTGGACTGATGCCTAATAGATAGGTTTGCCATAGCGGGAGAACTTACTCCTGCCAACAATAATATAGCTAATAATTTCTTCATGTTTACACACTATGATGTACAACTATATAGGTTCTGCATTCTCTACATTAGTGTTCGGTGTGTACCATTTTTATTAAGATAAGATTATGATTAAATATAAGTGTACGCTTCGGGTACAAAAACTAAACACTCGCTTATTAAAGGAGAACTATGACTAACTTAACACGTTGGACATCTAAGGATGTCGATGCAATTTTTAATGCAGCAAACAGATATAGTATCGGATTCGATGATCTATTCGAGAGATTCTATGCATATGGTACAGGAACACCAAAAGGACAATACCCTCCATATAATATTGTCAAAGAGTCCGCAGAGAAATGGAGACTAGAACTAGCACTAGCAGGATGGTCTAAGGATGACATAGAAGTATCAACTGAACAGAACGTGATACTGATTAAATCTAAGGATCAAGAGAAAACAGACACTACTGATTATGTACACCAAGGTGTAGCAGCAAGATCTTTTGCTAGAGGATTCAACCTATCAGATGATGTAGAGATTGGAGAAGTAACCTTTGTTAATGGAATGCTAACAATAGAGTTACAAAAGGTAATCCCAGAACATCAGAAGAGAAAAGTTTATGATATAGTATGATGTAAAGGTTTCTTTATTGCCTTGAAATACTTAACTCATCCTGTTACTGTCTTAAATCTACTCATAGTAGGTTCTTTCATCCTCATTGAAGGATTACATGTTAACTATCACAGAACAACACCACCTTGTCCTGCACCAACGTTGACAGATGATGATTGGTAGAGGGTGCTTGACACCCTCTTTTTTTGTGGTATAATAGAAGAGTTCCTATTCAATCTATGAGCATAAGAATCGTAAGAACAAGAAACGGTGAAGACATCATTGCAGATTTATTTGAAGTAACAACCAAAGAGAAACCTGATGAAGCAGTTGCTTTTCAGTTGCGTTTCCCATACAACGTATGGTTAGAAACACCAGAACCAAAGTTGTTATCAGAAAATGATTCTGGTGAAGTTATAACTAAGAAGAGTAACCCAGAGATTCGTTTTGAACCTTGGGCACCTCTATCAAAAGATCGTAGCATTATGATGAAACTTGAAGAAGTTGTCAGTGCGTACGAAACCTACCCTGAGGTAGAAGAAAAGTACAACAAAATTATGGAGGCAGAAAGTGGAAGAGGAAATGATGCAACAGGAGCTTCGTTTGATCCTCCTCAAGGAGCGCAACGAGTTTCTTCTGGGGAAGATAACGGAACTGGACGAGGAACCGTCGATTCTGATAGAGAACTGTTATGAAGTTAGAGGTGAAGAGGATATAGTTCCTTTCCCTCCATACTCTTCTCAGCGTGACTTGTTCTTGACAAGTGACGTAATCTTTACTATACTAGAACCAAGTGAAAAACTTGTAGAAATCTACAACAAATTATAATGAGTTCTTTTTATACGAACATTCAACTGGCAGGAGATACAATCCTGTACAGAGGATACGAGGATGGTGAACCAGTTCAGTATCGTGCTAACTTCTCACCAACCTTGTATACTCTATCAAGAAACAAAGAGAAGTGCACCACATTAGATGGTAGACCTGTAGCACCTATACAGTTCCAGACAGCAAGAGAAGCAAGAGACTTTATCAAACAATATGATTCAGTTGAAAACTTTGAAGTCCATGGTTACGAAAGATTTGTCTATCAATATATTCGTAGAGAATTTCCCAACGATGTAGATTACAATATTGATCAGATGAGAATATATGCATTGGACATTGAGGTTCAATGTGAGAACGGATTCCCAAATGTAGAAGAAGCAGCAGAAGAAATGCTGTCTATCTCCATCAAAGATATGGTGACTAAGAAGTATATAAGTTGGGCAACTAGAGAGTGGGACGCACCTGATAATGTAGAAGCAAGAATATTTTGGACAGAGAATGAACTACTAGAAAACTTCCTAAAGTGGTGGACAGAGAATACTCCTGACATACTTACAGGATGGAATGTCAACCTTTATGACGTTCCGTACATTGCTCGTCGTGTAAATAGAGTGTTGGGGGAAAAATGGATGAAGAGTCTATCCCCATGGAACAGAGCAAATGAAAGGGAGGTTTATGTCCAAGGAAGGAAGAACTATGCTTATGACCTTAGTGGGATCAATATCCTTGACTATCTCGATCTTTATCGTAAGTTTACTTATAGTAACCAAGAGTCATATCGCTTAGACCATATTGCTTTTGTCGAACTAGGTCAGAGAAAGGTTGATCACAGTGAGTACGAAAACTTCAAGGACTTCTACACAAAGGATTGGCAGAAGTTCATGGAGTACAACATCCAAGACGTTGAGTTGATTGACCGTCTTGAAGACAAAATGAAGTTGCTAGAACTAGCAATCACAATGGCATATGATGCCAAGGCAAACTTTGAAGATGTATATTCACAGGTAAGAATGTGGGATACAATGATCTTCAATTATCTTGCCGACAAAAACATTGTACCACCACCTCGTAAGGGTGGTAAAAAGAAAGACGAAAAGTATGCAGGTGCCTATGTCAAAGAACCGATTCCTGGAAAGTATGATTGGGTGGTCAGTTTTGATCTCAATAGTCTGTACCCTCATCTTATTATGCAATACAATATCTCCCCAGAAACCCTCAAGGATGACAGACATCCAACAGCAACGGTTGATAGAATCCTTCAAGAAGAGATAAAGATAGGCAAAGACAACACAGTATGTGCTAACGGTGCTCAGTATCGTAAGGATATACATGGATTCTTACCTGAGATGATGCAAACAATCTACGATGAACGCACCATCTACAAGAAGAAGATGTTAGTCTCAAAGCAGAAGTATGAAAAACAACCAACTGAACAACTCAAACGAGACATCTCAAAGTTCAACAACATTCAAATGGCAAGAAAGATTCAACTTAACTCTGCCTATGGTGCTATCGGTAATCAATACTTCAGATACTATAATCTTACGAACGCTGAAGCGATCACTCTATCTGGACAAGTATCAATCAGATGGATTGAGAACAAGATGAATGCATTCTTAAACAAAACACTTAAAACAAAGGAGACTGATTATGTTATTGCTGCTGATACCGATTCCATTTATCTTAATCTGGGTCCTTTGGTTCAAGGTGTATACAAGGGGAGAGAGAAAACTGATGAAGTCGTTGTGCGGTTCCTTGACAAGATCTGTAAAATGGAACTTGAACCTTTTATTTCGCGTTCTTACGAAGAACTGGCAGGGTACGTTAATGCGTATGAACAAAAAATGATAATGAAGCGAGAGAACATCGCATCATCTGGTATATGGACAGCAAAGAAAAGATATATTCTAAACGTATGGAATAGTGAGGGTGTTCAATATGAAAAACCTAAACTAAAAATTATGGGTCTGGAAGCAGTAAAGTCATCTACACCTATGGCATGTCGTAATGCTATTAAAGAATGTCTTGAAGTTATTGTCAATGAAGATGAGGAGGCAGCACAGGCATTCATTAAAGACTTCAAGAAAAAGTTTTCATCGTTGCCTATTGAAGATATCTCATTCCCTCGTGGATGCAATGGGATAAATAAGTGGGCGAACCCGACAACAATCTATAGTAAAGGTACACCAATACATGTTAGAGGTGCCTTATTATATAACTTCTACAACAAGAAACACAAACTAACACACAAATATCCTCTCATACAAGATGGTGAAAAGGTAAAGTTTGTTTACCTCAAGACACCAAACAAGATGAGTGAGAATGTGATGAGTTATCTCAATACATTCCCTAAGGAGTTTGAACTTGACAAACATGTGGATTATGATATACAATTCACAAAGAGTTTCCTTGACCCAGTAAAAGTTATACTTGATACGATTGGTTGGCAATCCGAAAAAGTAGCATCATTGGAGTTTCTATTTACATGAAATATGTTGTTGAGTATCAACGAGCGTTTGGGCAACCAGATAAAAGAGAACAAGTCTTTGACGATGAGTCAGAAGCAAAATGGTTTGAACGTGCCATGAAACGTACTAACTTTATAACTAAAATTACGGAGGTAAATGAGTGAACTTTTTAAAGGATGTTGCAAGTGAAATTGGTAATGAATATGCTAGTCTTGTATCCGACGGTGTTTCAGCAGGAGATACTAGCGGTTACATTGACACTGGTAGCTATATCTTTAATGCTCTCTGCTCTGGAAGCATTTATGGGGGTGTACCAGGGAATAAGATCACTGCTATCGCAGGTGAGTCTAGCACTGGTAAAACTTTCTTTTGTCTTGGCATTGTTCAACATTTTCTTGAGTCTAATCCAGAAGCAGGAGTAATATATTTTGAGTCTGAATCTGCTATATCAAAGCAGATGATTGAAGATAGAGGTATAGATTCTAATCGTATGTTGATTGTACCTGTGACTACAGTACAAGAGTTTCGTCTACAATCAATCAAGATCCTAGACAAGTACATGACAATGGATGATAAGAAACCTATGATGTTTGTTCTTGATTCTCTTGGTATGTTATCAACATCTAAAGAAGTAGAAGACTCTGAAGCAGGTAAAGAGACTAGAGATATGACAAGAGCACAGGTTGTTAAGTCTATATTCAGAGTATTGACATTAAAATTAGGTAAAGCAAACGTTCCTTTACTTGTCACTAACCATACATATGATGTAGTAGGTGCCTATATTCCTACAAAAGAAATGGGTGGAGGCAGTGGATTAAAATATGCAGCATCAAGTATCATCTATCTTTCTAAGAAAAAAGAAAAGGATGGGAAAGACGTAGTTGGTAATATTATTAAATGTAAGAATGCAAAGTCACGTTTAACAAAGGAGAATAGTACAGTTGAAACACGATTATTTTATGACCGTGGACTGGATAGGTATTATGGATTATTGGAACTGGGTGAGAAGTATGGAGTCTTCAAGCGGAAAGGCAATCGCGTTGTTGTCGGTGAGTCTTCCGCCTATCCTTCTGCTATCCTTGCTGATCCCTCCAAGTATTTCACAGAAGAAATAATGCAGAAGTTAGATGAAGCAGCAGCAAAAGAGTTTAGATATGGGAACTAAGTTATTAGATTATGTTAAAGTCTATGATAAACTGGTGCCTGACGATTTTTGTCAGAGCATACTTGAGACGTTTGGAGAATCCGACCACCAGTATATTGATAGAGAGCAGCGACCTTCATTCACGCAACTAAATTTAACTCAAAGATTAAAAGCACAAGATCCTTTATGGGTAGATAAACATAAGGAACTTGAGAATAGATTTGTAGATGCTGTTGAGTTGTATATGGATGAGTTAGGATTAGGTCCTGACTTTCCTAATAAGTATTGCTTTGAAGAGTTTCGTTTAAAATGGTATAAAACAAATAACTATGATCAGTTTAAAGAACATGTTGACATCTATGATCACAATAGTGCTCGTAGATTTTTAGTAGTATTTTTATATTTGAATGATGTAACAGAAGGAGGAGAAACAAAGTTTATGAAATTAAACTGGACAGTTCAACCGAAACGTGGTAGTATATTGATATTCCCTCCTACTTGGATGTATAGACATGCAGGATTACCTCCTGTATCAAATGACAAGTATATTCTAGGGACTTATTTACATTACCTATGAACCTAGAACTCACGATTTTATCTAATCTCGTTTATAATGAGAAGTATGCTCGTAAGGTTCTACCGTTCTTAAAGGCAGAATACTTTAAAGAGAAAACTCATAAGATTATCTTTCTAGAAATCCATGAGTATATCAGTCAGTATGATGCTTTACCTTCTCTGAATGCTTTGTCTATAGAGTGTCAAGAAAGGGTAGATCTTTCTGAAGAGCAGTTTCAAACTATACTGGAGACTTTAAATGTCCTTTCCGATGATCCCTCAGACTACGATTGGATCGTTGATACTACGGAAAAGTGGTGTCAAGAGCGTGCGATCTACATATCTCTTATGGAGAGTGTCAAAATTGCTGACGGTCAAGATTCCAAACGTGACAAAGGTGCTATCCCTACGATATTATCTGAGGCACTTGGTGTATCATTTGATCAAAGTGTAGGTCATGATTACCTAGATAATGCTACTGAAAGATTTGATTTTTATAATAGGAAAGAAGATAAGATACCATTTGATCTTGACTTCTTTAATAAAATCACTAAAGGTGGTTTGCCTAACAAAACACTAAACGTTGCACTAGCAGGTACAGGTGTTGGTAAATCATTGTTTATGTGTCATGTAGCATCTTCTGTTTTATTACAAGGTAGAAATGTTTTATACATTACCATGGAAATGGCAGAAGAAAAGATTGCTGAACGTATTGATGCTAACCTTTTGAATATTCCTATTCAAAAATTGTCTGATCTACCTAAGTCAATGTTCCAAAAGAAGATTACTTCATTAGGTAAGAAGACACAGGGTAAACTTATTATCAAAGAATACCCCACAGCGTCAGCACATGTCGGACACTTTAAGTCTTTGATTAATGACTTAGCATTAAAGAGAAGTATCAAACCTGATATTATCTTTATTGATTATCTAAATATCTGTGCCTCTCAGAGGTACAAAGGATCTATAGTAAACTCATACACCTATGTTAAAGCGATTGCTGAAGAACTCCGTGGTCTTGCAGTTGAGACTAATG
>OCVP010000258.1_pt1 | contig 24551 bp, 20 predicted proteins | sample 1539171 | NCBI WGS metagenome assembly OCVP01 (sample SAMEA51879418, study PRJEB22527) | metagenome
TTATAGTTTTCTGCAAATTCATCAATCCTCCAAAGTTATAAGACTATTATAATGAATTAAAATATTAGATGAAGAAAATTTATTAGTTTAAGACGTTCTTTTTGATGCGTATCTTGACATGAAGTTTTCAGCTAAATTCTTTAATATGCTTAATTGTTTGAGTCTTGAAACCCCATCAACTATTCCATCAACTGATTTGCTGATAAAGTTTTTGGTAGCAATGTCTTTTTCTGACTTATCGTTAAGCCAATAAATTAATGTGGCAAGATAAATCATTGAAAGCAAACCTCGCTTTGAGTAGTAACTAAAATCATTTGATTTATCACCTGATAAACTCCATATAAAGTCACTATTTTCATGAAGCATTTTAATGGACATTAATATGTTACCAGGTCTCAAAAGAAATTTTAGCATTTCAGGCAATGCTTTTTTGAGATGACTGTTATTTTCAAATTTTAATTCCATGATTGTTTTAATTTTATCTCTGGTTTTCAATCGTGAGTTGTTGAAGGAGTTGTAATTTTTCTCAACTTGAATGTTATTTTGAGCAATTATGAATTTTAAGACATCATATTCAAAAGACGGAAATAGTTTAGCAAGAACAGATGTTGAAATTCTTTGCCTTTTTGCACATTGTAAGAGAGTTTCTCTAGACCAACCAAATTTGGGTACTTCGTTAATAAATAAGTTAGCTAATTTTTCTTGCTTTGACTTCATATTTATATATAAATTACGCCTTTATGAGGTTACTAGATTGGCAATAGAAGTTCAAGTCAGAGATAATAATGTTGAGGCTGCTATACGCGTACTCAAAAAAAAGCTTTTAAGAGAGGGTATTTTCAAAGAATTAAAGTTAAGAAAAAACTATGAAAAACCATCAGAAAGAAAGCTTCGCGAAAAAGCCGAATCAATTAAAAGATTTAAAAAACTTATGCGTAAGAAAAAATTCGACTAGTTCTCAAGTCCTTTAATTATATCTTCACAAACTTTCTTAGCATCTCCAAATAGCATTAAGGTATTGTCTCTGAAAAATAGTTCATTTTGAACACCTGCATATCCACTAGCCATACCTCTTTTAACGAAAAATACTTGACCAGCATTTTCCACATCTAAAATAGGCATACCATAAATGGCACTAGTCTTATCAGTTTTTGCAGCTGGGTTTGTTACATCATTAGCACCAATCACAAATGCAACATCAGTATCAGAGAAATCTCTGTTAATTTCATCAAGTTCTAGAACTTCATCATAAGGAACATTTGCTTCTGCAAGTAACACGTTCATGTGTCCCGGCATTCTTCCAGCTACAGGATGGATTGCATATCTCACTTCTGCACCTGCTGCTTTAAGTAAATCACCCATCTCTCTCAGTGCGTGTTGTGCTTGAGCAACAGCCATTCCGTAACCAGGAACAATGATTATTGTTTTGCTATTTTTCATCATAAAAGCAGCATCAGCAGCGTTACCTTGTTTTGCTTGACGATCATCTTTTACTCCGCCAGCACTAGCTGCTTGTTCACCACCAAATCCTCCAAGTAAAACGTTTAAGAAAGATCTATTCATTCCCTTGCACATTATGTAACTCAAGATAGCTCCTGACGAACCAACCAGTGCGCCAGTAATAATCAATAAGTTATTAGATAGAGTGAAACCAATTCCAGCAGCGGCCCATCCGGAATATGAGTTTAACATTGAGACAATAACTGGCATATCTGCTCCTCCAATTGGAACAATTAAAAGTACCCCGATAACAAATGAGGCAAAAACGATAAGCCAAAATAATTCTTGGTTTTGATCGATGCAAAACTTAACAATTAAAGCAATAATTCCTAAACCCAAAAGTAAATTAATAAAATGTTGACCTTTGAAAACTAAAGGATTTCCTGAGACAAAACCTTGGAGTTTTCCAAAAGCTATAATAGATCCTGTAAAAGTCACAGCACCTATTGCTGTTCCAATTGACATTTCTATTAAACTTCCCATCGGAATAGATCCAACAGTACCTATATTAAAGGCACTAGGATTGTAATATGCAGAGGCAGCAACAAACACAGCAGCTAATCCTACCAAGCTATGGAAAGCAGCAACTAATTGTGGTAATGCAGTCATTTGAATTTTAACTGCGATTGATGTTCCAATCAAACCACCTATTAAAAAAGCTATTCCAATTTCTTTATAGCTAAGTACACCAGGATTGGACAGTGTTGTGACTATGGCTATAGTCATCCCTAAAATTCCTAAAAAATTTCCTCTCCTTGCAGTTGAGGGATGTGATAACCCTCTTAGAGAAAGTATAAATAAAACCGATGAAACTAAATATGCTGCAGTTGTTAAAGTTGACATTTTTTACCTATTGTTTCTTTTTAAACATGGAGAGCATTCGATTTGTTACAACGAACCCCCCAAATATGTTAACGGCAGCAAGAGTTACAGCAACTAAACCAAAATATTTAGAAATGTTACTATCAACAGGACCTGCGGCCAATAAAGCTCCAACAATAATTACGGACGAAATAGCGTTTGTGACACCCATTAAAGGACTGTGTAAAGCTGGGGTAACCGACCAAACTACATAATAACCTACAAAACAAGCCAATACCAAAACAGTTATACCAAAAATAATAAAGTCACTATGGCCTCCAGATGTTTCGGCCACACTAGATGCTAACTGGCTTGCTTCATTTGCAATTTGTTGTGCTTTGTATGATAAACTTTCTAATTGATTTGAAATTTCTGACATAGTAACTCCTTTTTATTTTATTAAAATCTTTCCAGCTGAGCAAATCATTGTAGCTTTAATAATTTCATCACTTTTATTAATCATAGATTTTTTCTTATCTTCAAAGTTCATTAATTTTAAAAAGTTAGAAATATTTTTTGAAAAAAGGCTTGAGGCATTATTTGCTACTCTGCCAGGAACGTTGGCATGACCTACAATCTTAAGACCATTTTTTGAAACGACTTTTCCAACTTGGCTAAATTCGCAGTTCCCTCCTGACTCTACAGCTAGATCAACAATAACTGAACCATTTTGCATATTCTCTAACATTTCTTTTTTTAAAATTAAAGGTGCTTTTCTTCCTGGTATTTGAGCAGTACATATTACAATATCCATTGTCTTTAAAGTTTCTGCCAATAAAGCCTCTTGTTTTTTTTGGTACTCTGCACTCATTTCTTTTGCATAACCACCCTTCGTTTCAGCATTCTTAGACTCCTCATCCTCGACCATAACAAATTTACCACCAAGACTCTCAACTTGCTCTTTTGAGGCTATTCTTACGTCTGTAGCAAAAACAATAGCACCTAATCGTTTAGCAGTTGCTATAGCTTGTAAACCTGCAACACCTGCACCTATGACTAAAACATTTGCCGGAGTAACTTTACCAGCAGCAGTCATAAATAATGGTAATACTCTGTTAAATTCTTGAGCAGCATCTATAACCGCATGATATCCTGCTAAATTTGCTTGAGAGGACAAAATATCCATATCTTGAGCTCGAGTAATTCTTGGGACTAGTTCTAAAGCAAACGCTGATATTTTTTTAGAATTTAAAATTTTAATACTGTCTTGGTTGTTCTGTATACTGATTTGAGAAATAACCATAGAATTATTTTTTATTAATTTAGATTCATCTGGGGTTGGGCAATTTATTTTTAAAATAATATCAGAATTCTTTAAAACTTCTTTTGAAGTAGATAGAGTCGCCCCAGACTCTTTATATGATTTATCATTAAAACCTGAAAGTGAACCTGCCCCCTTTTCAATAAATACTTGGTGACCAGCTTTTACATAGTTTTTTACATCATCAGGAGAAATAGAAACTCTATTCTCAAACTTTTTTTTTTCTTTAACTGCGCCTATTATCATTAACTTGTTCCTTTTAGAAGGTATGTTGTATATCAGATAAATCTAATTTGTTAAGTCTAAGATTTATAAAATTTATTAAACATTTGTTGAAAGTCATCATAAACCGGCAAATTTAAATGCTTTTTTTTGATTGGATTCAACACTTTTAACTGAAAAATCTTTAATTAAGTCATGAAAAAGCTTGTACCAATTTATTTCAGCTTTCAAATGAATAAAGATTGACCCCAAACCAACCGCTGCTCGATCCATAAATACAAACTCTCTTGGAGGTTTAACTCCTCCATATTTTTTAAGTTCTTTGTGGACTTCACTAGCTATTTTAGCTCCATAAATACCACTATCTGAGTCTTGTATTTTTCGAACCTCATTTTTTAAGATTGGATCATACAAGAATAAAGCCCATTTATTTAAAACATTCATTAATTTATCATCAATGTCTTTAAACCCCCATACTTGATAAGCAGTTTTTATCTTTTTGTTGTCTTTTTCTTTCAGAGCAAAATAAAGGTCAATTACGCCCTTTACAAACTTAGGTGGAAATATTCTTACACAGCCATAATCAAATAGATTAATATTATTTTTATTATCTACTGAGTAATTACCTAAGTGTGGATCTCCATGAATTATACCGTATTTATAAAAGGGTAAGTACCATGCCATGAATAATTTTTTTGCTAATTCATTTCTAGTTTTTTGTGGTGCATTTTTATATTCAATTAATTTTTTACCGTTAAGAAATTCCATGACTAAAAGCCTGTTTGTAGATATTTTTTCGTAAACATTTGGAATTTTGATATAAGAGTTATTTTTATGAATAAATTTAAAAATTTTTAAATGTTTGTTTTCTAAACTATAATTTAATTCTTCTTTTAGTCTTGCTTCTATTTCTTTATAGATCTCTCTAATTTGTATTGATTTATTATAACTAGAGTAAATTTTAAATATTATTTTTAATTGGTTTAAGTCAGCCTCTACTGCTGAAGACATATCAGGATATTGGAGCTTACACGCAACATAATCATTGGTTTTCAATTTGGCCTTGTGAACCTGACCTAAAGAGGCAGCAAAACTTGCCTCTTGATTGAATTCTTTGAAGTTATTTTGCCAATTTTCACCTAATTCAGCTTTCATTCTTCTTTTTACAAACACCCAAGACATTGGAGGTGCATTTGACTGTAATTCAGCTAATTTTCTCGCATACTCTTCAGGCAGTAAATCAGGAATAGTAGCGCTTAGTTGTGCCACCTTCATCAAAGGTCCTTTTAAATTACCTAAAATCTCTGTAATTTGAGCCGCATACTTTTGATCACTTAAATCAAAATTTAAATATTTTTTACCTGCAAATTTCGTAGCTAAAGAAGTCATGGAAGTTGTGACTTTTGAGTACCTTTTTACTCTTGATACTAAATTATTTTCTTCTTTCATTTTAAACTAAAGACTTTTTTCAAACTCATCTATTAGACCTGAAATCATTGAGAGGCCTTTTTCCCAACTATTTTTTTGTTTTAGATCCACATTAAATGGTTTTAAAACTTCACTATAGTGTTTCGAGCCACCACTTTTTAAAAGACTAATGTAACTTTCCTTAAAATTTGGAAGGCCCTCATCATAAAGTTGAATCAAAATGTTTACTAAACAATCTCCAAAAGCATAAGCATATACATAAAAGGGAGTATGAATAAAATGAGGTATGTATGTCCAAAAATATCTATATCCATCTGTTAATTCAATATTAGGCCCAAGACTTTCAGATTGTGTTTTCATCCAAAAATCACAAAGTTGATCAGATGATAACTCTCCTTTTTTTCTCTCATTGTGAACTAACTTTTCAAATTCAAAAAATGATATTTGCCTGACAACAGTGTTAATCATGTCTTCTATTTTTGATGCTAAAAGATATTTTCTGGCACTCTTATCACTATCTTCAAGTAATGTTCGAAAAGTCATCATCTCTCCAAAGACACTTGCGGTCTCTGCTAGAGTAAGTGGAGTGCTAGATAACAGCAAACCTTGTTTAGCAGACAAATATTGGTGACATCCATGTCCAAGTTCATGAGCTAATGTCATTACATCTCTGGTTTTACCGTGGAAGTTTGTCAAAATGTAAGGGTGTATTGAAGGAATTGTAGAAGCTGCAAATGCTCCTGGAGATTTACCTGATTTTAATTCTGCATCAATCCAACTGTTATTAAAAAATAATAATACAATATCTTTAAAACTTTTATCAAAGTTAGCATATGAGCGTATTACAATATCTTTTGCCTCAGACCAATTTATCTTTTTATTAGGTGAGTCAGGATAAGGTGCATTTCTATCCCAATAATTAAGTTTTTCTTGATTAAAAAGTTTGGCCTTAATTTTATAGTATCGATGTGAAATATTCTTGTAATTGGAAGTAACACTTTCAGTTAGTGCCTCGACAACTTCATTTTCAACATTATTCGCTAAATTTCTTGAGTCTATTGGAGATTTGTATTTTCTCCACTTATCATTAGTAATTTTATCTTTTGCGAGAGTGTTTGTAATAAAAGAAAAAGTTTTTACATTCGATTTAAAAACATCTTCAATACTTTTTGCTGCTTTTTTTCTGGTTGTTGCTTTATGATCAGATAATAAATTTAAAGCTTCTGAACTATTTAAATCTTTATCATCGATTTTAAATTTTAAATCATTTATTTGTTCTTCAAAGAATCTCACCCATGAAGAGTTAGAGGTTAAATTCTTATCAAGGAAAATCATCTCACTCTTTTCATCAAGTTGATGTTGTTTATATCGACGAATGTTAGTTAACCAATTTTTATATTTGCCAGCATTTGATAAAAAATTTTCAAATTCTAAGTCATTTGTAGCATTTATTTCGTTTGTAAAAAAAATCAAGTTTGATGATATCTCTGTAAGTTTTTCATTTATACCTTGATAAAATTGAACCGTCTCTTGGTCGTTCATATTTGTTGCGTATATCAAAAAAGCAAAATTGCCAAGCTTGTCACCAAGTTCATTACCGTCTTCATACTCTTTTATAATGCTTTCGAGGTTTTGAGCTTGATTAACTAATTGACCTTTATATTTTTTGTTAAATGATATAGAAAAATTTCTATATTTTTCGAGATCAAGATCTATTCCTTCATCTTTGATAGAAGAGTAAAAATCTCCTAAATTCCAGTTCGGCAATTTCTCGGTCATCTAAACTATTTTTTTTTAAATTGTTCTATTTGTTCTTTTGTCGCCTCTGACTGATATTTACTTTTCCATTCAGAGTAAGCCATTCCATAAATAATCTTTCTTGATTCCTCATAGTCTAGATCATAGTTTTCCTCTTTTGCATATTTTACATACCATTTTGATAAACAATTTCTGCAAAATCCACTCAGATTCATCAGGTCAATATTTTGTACATCAGACCTATCTCTTAAATGATTAATTAAATGATCAAGCACGTTAGCTTTAATTTTGTACTCTTGTTCTTTTGATATTTTACTCATGGTAATTTACTAATATCATGTTATTTATTAATTTCTAAACAAATCAAATGAAACTTAGAAACCGTAAAGCCAAAATTGTTGCAACTTTAGGACCAGCCTGTGAGACTGAAAAAGCTATTGAGAAATTATTTTTATCTGGTGCTGACGTATTTCGTCTTAATTTTAGTCATGGTGACCATGAGGATCACAAAAAAAAAGTTAAAATTATTCGAAATTTAGAAAAAAAACATAATCGTTATATTTGTATTTTAGGTGACTTGCAGGGTCCCAAATTCAGAGTTGGTAGATTTCTAAATGTCAAAGAACAACTAAAAAAAAACCAAATATTTACTTTTGATCAAAATAAAAAAGATGGTGATAGTTCTCGAGTCTACTTGCCTCATAAAGAAATTTTCAAATCTATAGCAATAGGGCAAAGGCTGTTAGTGAATGATGGTAAGGTAAGGTTAAAAGTAAAATCAAAATCTGCTTCTGCAATTAAATGCGTTGTAACAGATGGTGGAGAAATTTCTAATAACAAAGGATTGAATATTCCAGATACAAAACTTGATTTAAAAATAATTACTCCAAAAGATAAAAAAGATTTAGAGCTAGCTATTAAACTTGATGTTGATTGGATTGCTCTTTCATTTATTCAAACTACAAAAGATTTATTAACAGCAAAAAAACTTATTCCTGCAAAATTTAAAGTAATGGTTAAAGTAGAAAAACCTTCTGCAATGGAAGAAATTGAGTCGATAACTGAAAATTCTGATGGAATTATGGTTGCTAGAGGAGATCTAGGTGTAGAAACAAATCCAGAAGATGTGCCAATTCATCAAAGAACAATGGTAGCTGCATGTAGAAAATTTGGAAAGCCGTGTATTGTTGCAACCCAAATGCTTGAGAGTATGATTGACTCACCTACTCCAACAAGAGCAGAGGCCTCTGATGTTGCTACAGCAGTATTTCAAGGGGTAGACGCTGTAATGTTATCTGCAGAGTCAGCTGCTGGTAACTATCCAAAAGAGTCTGTAGAAATGATGGATAAAATTATTAAACGCGTTGAAAGTGATCCTAAATATTTAGCTAATATTCAAAATTATAATTTGAATATGGTAAAAACATCAACAGAGGCTATTGCTACTGCAGCACTTGAAGTAGCTACCATTGCTGAATGCAATTGTATCGCAACATTTTCTCAATCAGGAAGATCTGTTTTAAGAGTCGCAAGGATGAGGCCTGATGTGACCTTAATAGGATTAACAACTAATAAAAAAGTTGCTCGTCAAAATGCTTTAACTTGGGGTACTTTTATGGATGTTGTAGATGAAATTTCATCATCAACTGAGATGGTTGACCGTGCCTGTAAAATAGCAAAGGTAAGAAAAATTCTAAAACATGGTGAAAAAATAATAATCACAGCTGGAGTACCTTTTGGAAAAGTTGGAAATACAAATATTCTTCGAATAGCTAAAATTATTTCTAATAGTAAATTAACTTAATTTAGAACAAGCAGTTTTAATTCTTTGGCAGGCATCCTCTAATATTGAGTCAGAGGTTGCATAAGAAATTCTAAAGAATCCCTCTAATCCAAATGCAGAACCCTGTACCCCTGCAACACCCACCTCTTCAAGAAGATAATCCATAAAGTCGCCATCAGTTAAAAGTTTTTTACCAGACTCCGTTGTCTTACCTAAAACATCTTTACAAGAAGCAAAAACATAAAAAGCACCCTCAGGTGTTCTGCAAGATAAACCTGGTGTTTCATTTAAATGCTTAACTACTAAGTTGCGTCTCCTTAAAAAGGACTCATTGTTAGATATGATAAAACTTTGATCTCCATTTAACGCCTCAACAGAAGCCGCCATTGATATTGATGCTGTTGAAGATACGTTTTGTGATTGAACTTTGTTCATTGCATTAATAAGACTGATTGGACCTGCTGCGTAGCCTACTCTCCAGCCTGTCATACAATAAGACTTGGATAATCCATTCATCGTTAACGTTCTTTCTTTTAAAAATGGGCAAACTTCAGCTATTGTTTTGAACTCATTGGTGTCGTAAACGATCTTTTCATAAATATCATCTGATAAAATATAAATATTTTCATAACTTTTAAGAACATCTCCTATAGCAACCAATTCCTCTTTGGTATACATAGATCCAGTCGGATTACTTGGGCTATTTAGCATCAACCATTTTGTTTTTGAAGATATATTTTTCTCCAAATCCTCAGGTGTGATTTTAAAACCATTTTGCTCACCACACTCAACTATGATAGGTTTTCCATCATTTAAAATTACAATATCGGGGTAACTCACCCAATATGGAGCAGGGATTATAACTTCATCACCCTCATTAATAGTTGCTGAGAAAGCATTATAAATTATATGCTTTCCACCAACTCCAACTGTAATATTACCAAGATCATAATCTAAGTTATTATCTCTTTGAAATTTTTTTTGAATTGCGACCTGCAAGTCTGGTGTTCCTTTACCTGGTACATACTTTGTAAAACCCTTATTTATGGCCTCAATAGCTGCGCTTTTAATGTGATCAGGTGTATCAAAATCTGGTTCTCCGGCTGCTAAAACAATCACATCCTTACCAGCTCTTTTCAGTTCCTGGGCCTTCATATTGGTAGCTATTGTTAATGATGGTTTTATGTTATTTACTCTATTTGAAATCATTTTTTTTATTTAGTTATCTATAAACTTATTTATAAATTTCTACAAGTATGCCATTTAAAATAGTAAGTGAAAATAAACCTAAAGGAGATCAGCCTCAAGCAATTAAAAAATTGATTGATGGTTTAGAAAAAAGGAAACAAAGCCAAGTATTATTGGGTGTAACCGGCTCTGGAAAAACATTTACAATTGCAAATGTTATTGAAAAATATAACAGACCAACATTGATTATGGCTCCAAATAAGACCTTGGCTGCTCAATTATATGAGGAGTTAAAAGTATTGTTTCCTAAAAATGCAGTTGAGTATTTTGTGAGTTATTATGATTATTATCAACCAGAAGCTTATGTACCTCGATCAGATACATTCATAGAAAAAGAGTCCTCTATAAATGAGCAAATAGATCGTTTTAGACACTCAGCAACTAGATCATTAGTAGAAAGAGAAGATGTAATTATTGTAGCAAGTGTTTCATGTATATACGGCATCGGGTCCGTTGACTCTTACTCTAAAATGACTTTAGAAATAAAAAAAGGACAGAACATTAATTTAATGGAGTTCCTGAGAGAATTAGTAGAGTTACAGTATAAAAGAAATAATATTGATTTTAGAAGAGGTATGTTTCGAGTAACTGGAGATCGGGTTGATGTTTTTCCTGCGCATTTAGAGGATATAGCTTGGAGGATAAGTTTTTTTGGAGACGAGGTGGAAGATATTAAAGAGTTTGATCCTCTCACAGGTGAATTCATTCAAAGCTTCGAAGAAGTAAAAATCTTTGCAAATAGTCATTACATTACTCCAAAACCACGATTAGAGAACGCTATTAAAGAAATTAAGAAAGATTTAAAAATAAGACTAGAAGAGTTTGATAAGGAAAAAAAGTTGCTTGAATTTCAAAGATTAAAAGAGAGAACTAATTTTGATTTGGAAATGATACAGGCAACGGGAACATGTTCAGGAATTGAGAATTATTCGAGATATTTAAGTGGAAGACAACCTGGTGAAGCACCACCAACTCTATACGAGTTTATTCCAGAAAACTCGCTTCTTATAATTGATGAGTCTCATGTATCCGTGCCTCAAATAAATGGAATGTATAAAGGTGACCGATCTAGAAAAAAAACTTTATCAGATTATGGATTTAGACTTCCATCTGCATTGGATAATCGACCTTTAACTTTTGAAGAATGGAATATGATGCGTCCCCCCACTATTTTTTTATCTGCAACTCCTGGCCCATGGGAATTGAATGAAGTCGAAAATGAGTATGTTGAACAAATCATACGACCCACAGGTCTAATTGATCCTGAGTGTGTGATCAAAACAACTGTCAATCAAGTGGAAGATTTGATGGGTGAAATTAAAATAACACTCAATAATAAAAATAGAGTATTGATTACAACTCTTACAAAAAAAAATGCCGAGGACTTAACCAATTACTTAAAAGAACATAATTTAAAGGCTGAATATATGCACTCTGATGTAGAGACTATTGATAGAATAAAACTTATTCGCTCTTTAAGAATTGGGGAGATTGATATTTTAATTGGTATTAATTTACTCAGAGAAGGACTAGATATTCCTGAGTGTGGTTTAGTCGCCATTCTTGACGCTGACAAAGAGGGTTATTTAAGGTCAAAAACTAGTTTGGTCCAAACTATAGGTCGTGCAGCCAGAAATATAGATGGAAAGGTGATTTTATATGCAGATGTATTAACTAAAAGTATTAAAGCAGCTCTTGAGGAAACAAAATACAGAAAAAATAAACAAATTGAATTTAATAAGAAAAATAACATTACCCCTCAATCAGTGAAAAGAAATATTGGTGAAATTATCGAGAGCATCTATGAAAAAGATAGCTATACTGTGGGTACATCTGAAATTGATAAATTGAGTCCTAATAAATTTGAAAAACATGTTCAAAAATTAGAGAAAAAAATGTTATCTGCAGCTGAAAATTTAGATTTTGAAAAAGCTGCAATGTTCAGAGATGAGATAAGGAAACTTAAAAAAGATCAAATGGGTGTGAATTGATTGAGAGTTTATTAGGAGTATTAATAAGTCTTGCTCTATTAATATGGTCATGTGATTTTGCAATAAAAAATTCAATATTAATCTCACACGTTTATAAAATTAGGCCAATCCTTGTTGGAATATTTATTATAGCTATTGGCACTTCTCTCCCTGAGTTTGCAGCAACATTTCAAGCATTAAAGTTAAATTCTATTGGAATAGTAGCAGGTAATCTTGTTGGAAGTAATATTGCAAATATTTTATTGGTAGGGGGTATCATGTTATATCCCATTACTAGGTTAGTAACTGATAAAAGGGATAAAAGTACTTTTTTATTTTTTTTAATTTTTTCAATCGTTTTTTTTATTTTCATAATATTTAATTTTAATATTGGCTACACGTACGGCGTTTTACTTTTTGGATTACTTTGTTTTTTTATTTATTTTGAATTAAAAAAACCAATTGATGAGACTAACACAATATCCGAGATAACACATTCTTCATCTTTTTTTATTATTTTAAAAATAATATTAGCATTTATAGCTTTATTTTTTAGTTCTAAGTATTTTATTGTTTATGCGAAAGATCTAACTAGCATATTTGGTGTTGCAGAAACTACGATTGGAATAACAATTGTTGCTTTTGGTACTTCTTTGCCTGAGGTAATTGCAACAATTTTATCAATTGTGAAAAAACAAAATAATTTGGCAATTGGAAATATTCTCGGATCAAATATAGCCAACATATTTGGAATAACGATTATTGCTGTGCTAATCAATGGAAGTATAAATTTTTATGAATTACTTAGTCAAATTGATAAATGGCTATTTTTAGTGACTTCTTTATTATTTTTTATGATTATTTCTTTAAAATTAGCTGGAAAATTAATTTCTCTTGGCTTTATATTAGCCTATATGATCTATTTTGTGTTCCTATATTTGTAGAATGAATAAATGAAAAAATTAAAAGTCCTAATACCCATAGCAATACTTTTAATTTTAGTGATTTTAATTGGACTTAGTTTTCTAAGATTGCCTATGAATATTTTATCTCAAGAAATGGTCGAAAGAGAAACTAAAGGTTTTGTTACATTGAACAGTTTATCAAATCAAACTTTAAAAATTATGCCTAAACCAATTCTCTCTATAGATAATTCAAATTTCAAAATTAATCATTATTTAATCCAAACTGATTTTGCAGCTTCTGATATTGAAATTTCTAGATCTATTTTTAACGCAGATGATATTTCAATTACACTCAACCAAGCAAGAATAGAAAATATAAATTCAAATTTTGTTAATAATGCGATTTTACTAGAGGGTGATATCGATAATTTAAAATTAAAGATCTCTAACGAGGGCAATAATACAAGAATAATATCAAATAAATTTAAATATAAAGGCTCTGATTTATATTTTGATATTTATACAACTGACTCAGAAGTAAATAAAATTGATTTTTCCATAGAAAATCTTGAAATAGATGAACTAGTATTACTTTTAGGGGAAAATTACCAGGAGGTTTTAAAAAAAATAAATTTTCAAAGTCTTGACATAAAAGGTGAATATGTAAAAGAAAATTTAAATATTGAAGACCTAGTTATTACTTTAGCTGACAAATCACAAATTAATATTGAGGGGAATATCAATTTAAGCAATTTCATTAGTTCTGATTTATCAATTAGAGGTCAAAATATCTCTTCAGATAATTTATTTCAAATGATTCGTAATATAAATATTTTCAATGAAATTATAGACATTCCTCAAGGAATAATTGAAACTTTTGATTTAAACTACAATTCAAATAATTTAACTATAAATAAAATCTTGTATGTCTCTGATCAAGGAACAAACTTAGATTTAAACGGAACTATTGAAAATCTTGATTTTTATAATGCTAACTTTAATGCTAGTCTTAACTCTAGTTCCAAAGATGACTTATCAGTATTATTAGAATTTTTACCTTATTCGGAATTAGTAAAGCAATTTGAATTTGATGAAATTGAATTATCCAGCAATTTCGCAAATAATATTTTTACAATTGATCAAATAAATATAACTAATAAGGATGAAAATATTATTCAAATTAGCGGCACTTATGGGCTTGATGATATCAATAGTCTACAATTAGATATTCAATTAAACCGGTTTAGACAATTTGAGTTAATTCCATCTAACTCATTAATTAGATTATTAAAAACATTAAATACGGAACATATCAACGCGAGAGGCCTTATAAATGGCTCAAATTTAGCTATTGAAGATCTTCAATTTATTAATTTGGAAGGTTCGAATTTATTGATTGACGGTAATTTAGATCTTAATAATTTTAATAATGCCTCTTTGAATATTGGAATTGAAAATTTAAATAAAACAGAACTATTAAATATCATCTCTGAATTAACTGAAGAAGATTTTACGAATATTGTGGATCTTGTTGACTTTGATTATTTAGAGTCAAACTTATACGTTGATCCAGTCAATGATCTATTTTTGATAGAAAATTTAGATCTAATAAATAAAGATAAAATTTCAAATATTTCTGGATCAATTAAAAATCAGATGTTTACTGGTACAGTCAAATTAAATGATTTAAATTTATCTAATTTTGATCGTTTATTTTTAAATACATCTCGTATTAAAGGAAAAATTAATCTATCTTTAGATGTTTCTGAACCTGTTAATCTTAAAAATATTAAAAATATATCTGGAAACATAGATGGTGATATTAATGTTAATATTACTGAAGAGGAATTTGCACTAGTTTTATTTATTCAATCTCTATCTCAAGACATTGAGGATTTTGAACAAATTAATGAATTATTAAACACATTAGCAAATTCTTTCATTAATCAAAGTAGTTCTATTTCTGGACAAATTTCAAATAATAATTTAAATGAATTGAAAATTAAAAACTTAATTTTAACATCACCAGACGGAGAGACTTTAGAGGCAGAATTAGAATTAGCTTTGAATAATTTTAAAATTACAATTTTTGATATTATTGACAATGAGGATTTTGTTATAAAATATCAAAATGGAAATTATTCCTATGAAAGAGTCATACCTGATGGGACTGTAAAAAAACCTATAGAAGATTTAATTCAAAAAAATATAAATAAGCTTTTTGAAAATTTATTTCAGTGATCTTAAAACAAAATCAATAATATCTTTTTCAATCTTACTTTTATTTAATCTGTTGATTTCTTGAATTCCAGTAGGAGATGTAATATTTATTTCTGTTAAATAGCCATCTATCACATCAATACCAACAAAAAATAATTTTTTTTTCACCAAAAATGATTTTATTTTTTTACAAATGTACTTATCTTTGTCAGTGATATTGGTTTCTACTGCCCTTCCACCTGCATGAAAATTTGCCTTTATGCTATTAGTTCTAGGCACTCTTAATACAGCTCCAGCAATGTCCCCGTTTATGAGAATAATTCTTTTGTCTCCTTTTTTGAAATTTTTAAGGAATCTTTGAATAATTACTGGGCAATTCGAAAATTTTTTTATGTAATTTTTTAAGAACGTACTGAGATTAGTCTTATTATGGCTAATTTTTTGAATTCCTAATCCTCCATTTCCATAAGCGGGTTTTATAATAACCTCTTTATTCTTCTTTATAAACTTTATGATGGCTTCTATATTTGATGATATTAACGTCGGGGGAGTTAATTCTGGGAAGTTCATCATAATATGTTTTTCTGGGAAGTTCCTAATCTCCTTTGAATTATTTAAAATTAAAGGTTTTTTTAATTGATCTAATAAATAGGTATTAGAAATATAATTTAAATCGAAGGGTGGATCTTGTCGAATAAAAATGGCATTCATCTGTTCTAAATCAATTTCTTTTAGGATCTTTCTTTGATACGAAAGCTGATTATTTTTTTTCAAACTTAATCTAGAAACGTGAGATTTAATTTTATTGACTTTATTAATCTCACTAAATACCCATCTTGGATCATTATAATAACAATCTATTCCTCTATTTAAAGACTCCTTGATTAACATATAAGTAGAGTCCTCGTTAATATTTATTTTTTTGGGATCATCCATTTGAAAAAGAAATTTCATAGCAAATTCAATAATAGGTATTATTTAATAATGATAATATATCTTTTTTATCCTTAAACTCTTCAATTAACAAATCTGCAGGATTTTTTTGTTTTTCAACAATATTATATAATTTTTCAAGATGAATACTTTCATCTCTTCCTTCAGAATTTAAATATCCTCTTTTTTCTAATCCCTTGTTAGCGAGGTTAAGAAGGTTTTTACCATGCTCATATAAGGGCGAATTAATAAAGTTACTTTTAAGTCCTTTATAAGGAACCTCTAGATACAAATTTAAAATATCATTCTCTTGCCACGAACTAGTTTCTTTCCAAAGATGTTCAAGATTTTCATCATCATAAAGTATGCCAACCCAAAATGCTGGAAGAGCGCAAATCATTTCCCATTTCCCAGCGTCTGCACCTCTAAGTTCTATATATGACTTTAATCTTACCTCTGTAAAAATTGTGGAGAGATGATTTATCCAATCTTGTATTGATATGTTGTAATTTGAAAGGTCTTTATTTGCGGTGTTTTTAGTTAACAATTCATTAAAAGTATAATCTGTTGTGTCATATTGTTTTCCATTTATCTTTAAAAAATAGTTTTTTACTTCCAAAACAAAGTCAACATATTCCTCAATAGAAAAATTCTTGTTCAGAAATGATCTTTTTATTCCACATCTTTGATCATCAGTGTCTTGCCATGTATAAATTCGATTACTCACTAAATTATTATATTTCGACTCACGAAAGGGCGAATTACAAAATATACCCATAACTATTGGTTGAATTCTATTAGAAACAACAAATTTTTTAATTAGATCTGTTTCATTAAAATAATCTAAATTTGCTTGAACAGTACATGTTCGGGTCATCATATCTAATCCTCTTGAGCCAACTTTAGGCATATATTCACTCATAATTTTATAACGCTCTTTTGGAATAAAAGTTAAATCCTCTAATTTACTTATTGGATCAAATCCCAGTCCTAAAATGCATAATTCATTCAATTCGGCATATTCTTTTAATTCTCTTAAATGTTCATAAGACTCCGTACATGTTTGATGAACATTCTTTAAAATTTTACCAGATAATTCTAGTTGACACCCTGGCTCTAAAGTAATGCTAGCACCATTTTTAGACAAAGATATTAATTGATTGAAACTATTGTATTCTTTTTTTTGCCAACCCTTTGATAAGAAAAATTGAAATAAATTTTGTATACTTACCTCTCCATCAAATTGAAATCTTTTATTATCTTTATAAAAGATAAATTTTTCATGTTCAGTTCCAATGCCTTTATACTCAGGATCAGTAAAATTGGAGTAGAAATAATTTATAAGATCTGATTTTTGTAACAATTAAAACACACTATTTTTATGAAAATTACATTTTGTTATTTGATTAGAATAATCTTTAGCTTGACGTTCTACTTTTTTTGCCACCTCTAAAAGCCATTTTTTTTTGTTATAAGATTTTTTTTGATACCCACCCTTGCCCTCATGATAAGCAAGGTAATGATTGTAAACATCACTTTTATCAATTTTCAACAGACGGTAACTTCCATCAACATACCAACCTATAAAATCACTAGCATCTCTAAAATTTTTTCTATCGGCATTAAAGTTTTTTGTTGAAACTTTATACTCCTCCCATGTTCCATCTAAGGCCTGACTGTAACCATAAGCGCTTGATGGCCTTAAACCAGGTATAAAACCCAATACCTTTTTCCTCGGAGGCCTTGCAGTTCTTTCAAAAGAGGACTCTTGTTTAATAAAGCTTAATTGCAAACTAACTGGAACTCCCCATTTTTCTTTTGTTTTTTCTGCATATGATTTCCATTTAGGATTTGTTTTGAAAATATCGCAAATATTTGCTGTGTTAAAAGACCTATCGGTTGTAATACAACCTGATAATAATAGAAAAAATATCAGTAAGTACTTCACTAATTAAAATTTTTCCTTAAAAAATCACTCATTATATCTAATCCCTGTAATGCAGCTCCTTTGGAGTCTTGAGACCAAGCAAAGGTGTCAAAGTGAAACCAAGGTATATTGGGAGATTTTAAAAATTCTTGAAGAAAAAGTGCTGCCGTAATAGAACCAGCCATACCATCTAAAGATGCATTACTAAGATCTGCTACTTGAGATTTAATTTTAAACAAGTAAGGAGAGTACAAGGGTAATCTCCAACATCTCAATTTTTCTTTATTTAAATTTTCGATTTTTTTTGCAAATGTTTCATTATTACAAAAATAAGCAGGAAGGTCTTCACCCAGAGCTACTCTTGCTGCTCCAGTAAGCGTTGCAAAATCAATAATCATACATGGGTTATAAGAAGAAGCTTTTTCTATTGCATCTGCTAACAAAAGTCTTCCCTCAGCATCTGTATGGGCAATTTCCACAGACTTTCCTGATACAGATGAATATACATCACCAGGTCTCATTGATTTTGATGATATTGCATTTTCAGCGATTGGGGCAATTAAAACAATTTTAGTTTTTTTTAAAAAATAATTTGCTAACAAAAATAATGATATAGCGATAGCAGATCCTCCCATATCTTTTTTCATATTTCTCATTGAGGTACCTGGTTTTATGTTTACACCACCTGTGTCAAATGTAACGCCTTTTCCAATAATAACCAATGGTTTATCTTTTTTTGAAAGTTTTCGATTTGTTATTTCAATCACTTTTGGTTTTGAAGAGGAAGATTTACCAACAGCACATGTCAAAGGAAAATTCGAATTTATTTCTTTTTCAGTGTAATCAATAAAATTAAAACTTTTAAACAAATTATTATTTTTAATTTTTGAGTAATAAATTGATGGGTTTAATTTATTTGCAGGGCTATTTATCAAGTCTCTTGAAAGATTAATACAATCTGAGTAAAAAGTTAAAAACTCTAATTCCTTTTGTTCCTTTACGTATAATAAATTTTTTTTAGATTTAGACTGATAATTATAGTTGCCCCAAGCCCATGCTTTGTATATTTCAGACTCCTTTGATTTGGCAAATTTACAAGAGATATAATAGTTACCAATGTTAGATGCAGAAAAAGCACTAATTGCCTCTAGGTTTTTATCTGCGCCCTCTCCTAATATGACCTCTTTCAATCTTCCGTCCTCATAGGGAATTTTGAGAATTTTTCCTGATTCTGCCTTGAAATTATTAGATAAAGCCCAATTTTTAGTAAAAGATGATTGTGTTAACAACCATTTATCAAATTTACTTTGTGAAATGACAGAAATTTTTGTAGAACACTCAGTATTATCATTGGTAAACATTACTTATAATAAGGATATTAAAAAAAAATGACTAAACAACAAGCGGAAAAGAAAACTGTAAAATTTGAAACTGAAGTATCAAAGCTCCTAGATATAGTTGCTAATTCACTCTATACCGAAAAGGAAATATTTTTACGTGAATTAATATCAAATTCATCAGATGCTTGCGAAAAGCTTAGATATGTTAGTCAGACTGACTCCAAAGCTCCTAAAACAAATAAATTCCAAATTCGAATTCATCTTAATGAAAAAAATAAAACTATCTCAATTAAAGATAATGGGATTGGCATGGATGATAAAGATATGCAATCAAATTTAGGCACAATAGCTAAATCTGGCACGGAAGAGTTTATTAAAAAGATGGGTGATAAAAAGGGAGATATCAATCAAATTGGTAAATTTGGAGTTGGTTTCTATTCATCATTTATGGTTTCAGATCAAGTAGTAGTTAGATCAAAAAAATATGACTCATCCAGTGGTTACCTTTGGACTTCAGATGGTAAAGGTACATTTTCAATTGAGGAAACGGAATACAATGAAATTGGAACTGAAATTACGTTATCAATTAAGAAGGATGAGAAAGAGTTTTTAAGTAAATATAAAATAGAGGAAATAATAAAAAAGTATTCTGATTTTGTTCCTTTCCCCATTTTTGTAACATCCGAAGAAGATAAAAATGATAAGAAAAAAGATGATAAAACTGAAGAACAAGTAAACTCTGCTGAAGCCATTTGGCTAAAAGATAAATCAAAAATTAAAAAAGATGACTACAAATCTTTTTATAATCAAGTTTCAAACTATTATGATGAGCCTTTAACAACTATTCACTTTAAAGCTGAGGGAGTTGTAAATTATACTGCCCTTTTATATTTACCAAAATCGCAGCCTCAAGATCTTTACCATCCAGATCGCAAAAACAAGTTAAAGCTATATGTTAATAAAGTATTTATTTCTGATAAGTTAGATGCATTAATTCCAGCTTGGCTTAGATTTGTGCCAGGTGTGGTAGACACAGAAGATCTTAGTTTAAATATTTCAAGAGAAATTTTACAAAATAATGCCGTAATTAATAAAATATCTAATGCTATTACAAAAAGAGTTCTCAAAGAAATTCTAGAATTAAAAAAAAAGAAGCCAGATGAATTTAAAGATTTTTGGAAGAATTTTGGGCCTGTTGTAAAAGAGGGACTCTATGAATTTAATGACTTTCATGATCAAATATTTGAGTTTTCAACTTTTAACTGCTCTGAGAAAGAGGAGATGATAACTTTAGATCAATACGTAACTGATTTTTCAAATGATAAAAAGAAAATCTATTATATTTCAGGTGAAAACAAGGAAAACCTCATTAATAGCCCTCAAATGGAACTATTTAAAAATAAAAAAATAAATGTTTTGTTAATTACGGATCCAGTCGACGAATTCTGGATGCCAATGAAAATGAAATTCAAAGATTATGAATTTACATCTATTACTAAAGGTGAAGTAGATATTGAGGATAAAAAAGAGTCAAAAAAAGACAAAGAAGAGCCAAAGGAAGACAAAGATTTTGTTGGTTTTTTAAAAGACAATCTGAAAGATAAAGTTAAAGATGTAAAAATTTCTAAAAGACTAACTACAAGTGCTTCATGTTTAGTAGCTGATGAGAACGATATGGATATGCATTTAAAAAAACTGATGGCCGCTAATAATCAAAATATTTCTGATGAAAAAAGAATTTTAGAAATAAATATTAATCATGAATTAGTTAATAAATTAAAATCTTTAGATAAAAATCAAAAAGACAAATTCTGTGAAATTCTTTATGATCACGCAAAGCTAATGGAAGGTGAAAGCCTTGACGACCCAAAAAAATATACGAATTTAGTCTCAGAACTCGTTTCATTATGAGCGATCAAAATAAAATAGCAGACCCTATAGAATATGTTTCAAAAAATACTGATATAGTAATGTGCGACGGTGGAAGTGGTGATTTAGGTCATCCTGCTGTTTATTTTAAATTTGGTAAAAAAAAAGAAATAGTGTGCAACTATTGTAATAAGAAATTTATAAAAAAAGACTAAACTTTTTTTTCTTTATTTACCTCTCTCACTAAAAAATCTCTGAGAGCTTCAATTTTTTTAGAACCCTTCAATTCAGGTGGATAAGTAAAATAAATTATTGTCTTTGGAGTATTTGCATTAGGTAAAATAGGAACAAGATTGTTATTAGATATTTTCATATATTCTGGTAAGGCACCAATGCCCGCTCCTCCACCAATAGCTCTCATAACTCCATACATATTAGATATATAAATGGTCTTGGGTTTTTTTGATTTAGGAATTAAATCCAAAATACAGTTTACATCGGGTATAGATGGCTCAACATCATGACCAAAAGCAATTATTGTATGTTTTGATAAATCACTTACACTTTTTGGTATACCAAATTTTTCAATGTATTCTGGTGAGGAGTAAATTTTAAATTGAAACTCATACAAAGGAAAACGAATTAAATCCATTTGTGTAGGCTCTTTTAATCGTAAAGCTACATCAGCTTCACCTAAGGAAAGATCTGTATACTTATTTTCAATTCTTATGGAAATGTCAATATCAGGATATGAGTTTGAAAACTTTGCTATTCTTGGGGCAAGCCATGTGGTACCAAAGGCAACAGTGGCAGCTATGTGTAGTGAGCCTGTAGGTTTTTCTTTAGAGGAAGTTAATTGAGACTCAGTTAGAGCTATCTTTCCAAATATATCATGTGCTGTTTTGAATAAAATTTTACCTTGTTCAGTCAATGTTAATCCTCTGGCATGTCTTTTAAATAGTGATACTTTCAAATCTCTCTCTAGTGAACTAATCTGTCTACTTATAGATGAATGACTTATATTCATTTTATTAGCTGCTTCTGAGATATTAAGATCTAGTGCAACATTATGAAAAATTTTAAGTTTATCCCAGTCCATGTTTTAATTTGATAATTTAGTTATTTATACTATCTATTTTTTGATTAGAAACTCATTAATTTTTTTTGTGATTTATAAAATGTCTGTAATATAGACTTATGATTGGGCTTGAAATTCTTAAAAACAGAATAAAAGACGCACCTCAAAGTTCAGGGGTTTACCTTTTTAAAAATAAAAAAGATAACCCGATCTATATAGGAAAAGCTATTAATATCAAAAGGAGATTATCTAATTACAGTAATCTACCGAAACTTCCAAGAAGACTTCAAAAAATGGTATCACAAACAGTAAATATTGATTTTGAGCTAACAGAGTCTGAAAGAAATGCATTATTATTAGAGGCTTTACTTATCAAGAAATTTTCACCGAGATATAATATTCGTTTAAAAGATGATAAGAGCTTTCCATTAATTAAAATTACTAAAGGTGACTTTCCAAGACTGACAAGATTTAGAAATGAATTTTCTAATGAAGATAAAGTATTTGGTCCATTTACCTCTGCGTTAAAAACAGACAAAGTCATAAAAATCTTGCAGAAATCTTTTAAGTTAAGGAGTTGTAGTGACTTAGAATTTAAAAATAGAAAACGGGCATGCCTACTTTATGACTTAAAACAATGCTCCGCTCCATGCGTAAATAAAGTTAGTCAAAATGAATACAAAAATCAAGTTGATGATACAGTTAAATTTTTTCAAGGAGGCCAAAAAAAAATATTTGATAAATTAGAAAAACAAATGGTTTATTTTAGTGAAAGTCAAAACTATGAAAAGGCAGCAGAGCTAAGAGATAGTATACAATCTTTAAATTTTATCATCAGAGAGGAAGTGAAAATCAGTACTCAAGATACAAATTATGACTATATCCATATTGATGATAAAAAACATTTCTCAATATACATTGGTTTCATAAGGTATGGGCGATATCTTGGTGGGAATTTAATTTACTATTCTGAAAAGTTTGAAGATGATATAGACCTTACCTCTTTAATTATACAATTTTATTTAAAAAACTTCAGACCTAATAAAATAATAATTTCAAAAAAAATTAATGGATATTATGAATTAAAGTCAATTATGAGAGATAATTATAAAATTGATGTATTTCTAAAAAGTAGCAAAATTAATGGTGTTCAGAAAATTTCGAAACTTACCGCAAAAAGAAATGATAAAGAAGTAAATCTTCAAAAACAAAAGTTTATTAATAATCAAGAAATTTTAACTTTAATAAAAAATAGGTTTAATATTAATAACAAAATTGAACGTGTTGAAGCCTATGATAATAGTTTTTTTGGTAACAACTATGCTGTGGCATCCTATGTAGTATTTAATGAAGAGGGTTTTAGTATAAAAGACTCTAGAACATATAAATTTAAAGATTATGATTTAAAAAAATTTGGTGATGCAGATTTAATGCGAAAGGTGTTTAAATCTCGTTTCTCCAAAGATGATAAAATTTTACCAGATTTAATAATTATTGACGGGGGTCAACCTTATTTGAAAATTTGCAAAGAAATTATTGATGAAAGCGGTATTAGTGAAAGTATAAAGTTAATTGGGGTGTCTAAAGGTTTTAAAAGAGATTTTAGATTTGACAGATATCATACTCTAAGTGAAAAAAATCTATCTTTGAAGGATAGCCCTCAAATAGAGGGTTTTATCCAAAAAATGAGAGATCAGGCTCACAAATTATCAAAAAAGAATAGCATGAAAAGGATGTCCGACTCCCTAAAAACAAGTTTTTTAGATGATATATCTGGCATTGGGAAAATAAAAAAGATGAGGGTCATTAATTTTTTTGGAAGTGTTCAAAATCTAAAGAAAGCTAACAAAGATGAGTTAACTCAAATAAAAGGATTAAATTCGAAAAATATTAAGGCTATATTGGATAAGATAAATGGCTAAAATTTATACTATTCCCAATATTATTACTTTTGTAAGAATTATTTTAATTCCCATAATTTTATATTTACTGTTCTCCGATAATTCTAAAGTAGTTCTTGTTGCAGGCTTACTTTTTATAGTTTCATCTATATCTGATTATTTTGATGGATATTTAGCAAGAACATTGAATCAATCATCTAAGCTTGGTACTTTACTTGATCCTATCGCTGATAAACTATTAATAGCAGCTGTCATCATAGTTTTGATAGACACGAGAGTAATCGCGGACATTCATGTTATTCCAGCCATAGTTATTTTATTAAGAGAAATTGCAATTTCTGGTTTAA
>OCVP010000259.1_pt1 | contig 24492 bp, 25 predicted proteins | sample 1539171 | NCBI WGS metagenome assembly OCVP01 (sample SAMEA51879418, study PRJEB22527) | metagenome
AATCATTTATTTTCTTTTCACCATCTTTTACAAGTTGAAAATAATGTAAAACATACTCAACTGTTTTTGGATACATTACACTTGCATTAAGAAGGTCTCTCATTCCTTCTTCTATTCTTTTAGCGATCTCAATTTCGCCTTCTCTAGTAAGAAGATCAACTGTTCCCATCTCTCTCATATACATTCTAACCGGGTCAGTTGTTCTTCCAGTTTCATTTTCTACAGCTGCTAAAGCTTCTGCTGCTTGTTCGAGAGCAATATCATCGGAATCTTCAGATTCTGCTAACATTAATGTATCAGCATCGGGTGCTGTTTCATGCACTTGCAGACCTAAATCATTAATCATTCCAATGATTTCATCTACTTGATCAGGATCAGATATATCATCAGGAAGATGATCATTAACATCTGAATATGTTAGATAACCTTGTTCTCTTCCTTTTTCGATAAGCTCAGCAATCTTTGAGCCTTTTTGATTTAATTTATCCACAGAAAAATCCTCTTTTGTCCCCTTTATTTAAGGATTGATTACCAAAAATCAATCTAAATAGAGCTTAAATTTTTTATCAAAGCTTCTTCATCCTGCGACATTTTATCTTTTTTTAGAATAATTTGTTGTAATTCTCTTTTTTCTGCAGATGTTAGCTCTTGCATATTATACTTTTCTTTTAAAATTTCTTCTCTTTCAGAGTTTGTTTGAGAGATTATTTTAAGACAATCTTTAATCATCGAGGTGGCGTCCTCCTCCGATAATTTAACTTCTGATACTAAAGCCTCACCAAAAATATTCTTAATTCTTTCTGATTCTATCTTCTCAAAAATAATTGATGGATTTGAATCTGGAGAGTCTTGATATAAGTTTTTAATATCATTAATAAAATTAAATTTTGAGTCATGAGTGATTAATGAAAACTCATTAATTGAAGATAATTTTGGATGTTGTATAAGCGCCGTAAAGATTCCCAACACAGATTTCCTCAAAACTGTGTTTGTTGATTCCTTCACTTCTTCTTTTTTTGCAGGAGAAACTTTTTTAGATTTTGATTCTCCTTGAATTAATTTTGAGAAATCAAGATCACATATTTTTGATACTTCATTAATATATGCCTCCTTTAAAGTATCATTTGAAATTTTATTCACTAAAGGTAATGCAAATTTTGCCACCATCGATCTCCCTTCCAGTGTCGATAAATCATCCTGATCTTTAACATAATCAAAAAAGAAATCAGAAAATGATTTAGCTTCTTTTGCTAAATTTAAGAAAGCATCTTTTCCATTACTACTCACATAACTATCTGGATCTTCATTCGGCTCCAAAAAAATAAAACTAATTCTAGTATCCTCTCTTAAAAGTGGTAATGCGTTTTCAACCGCCCTCCAAGAAGCTTTATATCCAGCTTCATCGCCATCAAAAACAATATAAATAGTATTTGTGTAACTTAAAATTTTTCTTAGTTGCTCTTGTGTAAAAGCTGTCCCTGATGAAGCAACAGCATTTTTTATACCATGTTGAAATAATCCAATAACATCCATATATCCCTCAACAAGAAATATAGATTCAGGTCTTTTGTTGATTTCTCTTATTTCATATAAACCATACAGTTCATATTTTTTTTTATATGTTTTTGTTTCTGGTGAATTAAGATATTTGGCCTGATCTTTTTTGTCTGATAACAGTCTTCCTCCAAATGCAATGCACTCTCCCTTAATATTTCTAATTGGAAACATAAGTCTGTCTCTAAATCTATCGTAATATTCGCCGTCGTCGTTTTTACCAAATAGTCCTGATTCATCTAAATCTATTTCCTTGAATTCATTTTTAAGATTTTCATAAAGTGTAGGTTTTTTATTAGATGAATAACCTAATTGAAAAAATTTTGCTGTTTCTCCGGATATTCCTCTTTCTTTTAAGTATTTTATTGTTTTCTTACCCTGATCTGATTTAAGTTGTTCGTAGAATACCTGAGAGGCACGATTGTTAATCTTTGTGGCATTAGAAGTATCTACAGGTGCCTCCTGCTTTGGTATCTCCATTCCAACCTGAGTTGCTAGTGTTTCAACAGCCTCTAAAAAATCCAAACCATCATGTTTTCTTAAAAAATGAATTGCATTTCCTGACTCTTTACATCCAAAGCAATGATAGGTACCCGTTTCCTCATATACCTTAAAGGAAGCTGTTCTTTCCTCACCAGAGCCATGAAAAGGACACTTGGCCCAATAAGCACCGCCTTTTCTTTCGAGAGTTAATCTTCTTCCAATGACATCAACTATGTTTATTGAAGACAATAAACGATCTATAAATGTTGAAGGAATAGACATACTTATAATTCTTTATTAAACCAGTTATCAATTAAAATTTTTGCTGCATTAGCATCTACGATATCAGATTTATTTTCAATGAGAATTTCTTTAGCCTCGAATGTGGTTAATCTTTCATCGATATATTCATATTGTGCATCGTAAATAGTTTTTAAATGTTTAACGAACTTCTCAACTTTTTTCATTATTTCACTATCAGTGCCATCCATATTTAGTGGCTTACCAATAATAATAAGTTCAGGCTTCCATTCATCTAACAAAACACTAATCTCATTCCAGTTAACTTGATCATTATTATTAAAAATTATTTGTAATGGTGAAGAAGTATTAGTTTCAGTTTGTCCAACAGCAACGCCTATTTTTTTCTCACCATAATCAAAAGCGACTATTTGCATTTAATTAATCGAAAAATTCCAGTCACGAACTATTTCAAGAACGCTATATTCATTAGACATTGTTTCATTAAAAGGAGCAAAAGGAGCTGACTCTTTTAAAATATTAATAGCCATTTCATCAATTGCCTTATCCCCTGATGAAATAAGAATTTCTGATTTAACTAAATTGCCATAAACATCTATAGTAGCCATAATCTGCACCCTGCCATCCAAGAAACTTTTACTCTCTGAAATTATATTGTCTCCATTAGTTTCTATTTGTCTTTGCCATAAATTTAAATATACAGCCTCCTCAGTATTAACAACAGAATTTGCCTGAAGCTTTTTTACTTTATATGGTTGTAATGTTTTCTTTGATGAGCTTATGTTTCCATTCTGAGAGATTGATAAATCTAAATCTGAACTAAATGAATCACCCAAATTAGTTTTAGTAATTAAATCTTGATTTGAATTAGCGAATTTAACGTTAATTATTGGAGATTCTTTAAAAATTGGTAATTTATAGTATGTGGTAATTGAAATACCAAAAATCAATAATAGATGTATTAAAAGCGAAATTATAAAAGATTTATTAAAAGTTAAAGAACGTCTACTGATAGTTTCTGTCGAGGAAAAAATACTCATAATCCTTTAAAGTATTCTTCTATGGGATTCATCTGTGTTTGATTAAGAATTTCTCTTGCACAAGTTGGGCTTGTAATATTAATTTCAGTTAAATATTTTCCAACTATATCTATTCCAGCAAAACTAATCTCATTTTTAACTAATATTGGTGCAATTGCCTCGGCAATCTTCTTTTGATTTTCTGTTATATCTTTAGCGACTCCTTTCCCTCCTGCAGCAAGATTACCCTTGAAATCTCCATCTTTTGGAATCCTTGCAAGTGTTTTTGGAAATGGCTTACCATTAATTATAAGAATTCTGAAATCTCCTTCATAAACATCCTCAATAAAACTCTGACAAATAATCTGTGTTTTTTCAGAATTTGTCATAGTTCTTATTATCTTTAAATTATCTTCGTTTAAATCATCTACTTTATATATTGAAGTACCTCCCATTCCATCTAGAGGTTTAATAATTATTTTCTTATGCGAATCGAAAAAAGCTCTAATTTTGTTAATGCTAGATGAAATGAGTGTTTTTGGTATAAATTCAGGAAAATGTGTTGCAAATACTTTTTCATTAAATTTCTTTAATGCGCATGGATTGTTATGGATAACTGCGCCATTATGTTTAGCTAAATCAAGTAAATGAAGAGCATTATTATAATCTTCATCAACAGGAGGATCCTTTCTCATAAAACAATATTTAAAATCTTTAAGGTCAATATCAATTTTTTTAACTTCTGTATCAATATCTTCACTTAAAGAGTTTATCTCTCTGCAATTTACTAAAACATCATTGTTATCTACGAATAAATCATTTATTTCACACTGAAAAACATTCATTTCTTTTTTAAGAGCTTCTTCGATCATAAGGATCGAAGTATCTTTTTTGAAATTTAAATTTTCAAATGTATCTGTTATGAATAGTACTTTCTCAGTCATGGTTAAATTTTACCAAAATGGTTTTTTACAATAGAAGAAACAAAAATTGGAGCCGTTTCTGCTTTGAGAATATTTTCACCCAAATATCTAATTTCAATATTATTTTTCTTAATAGAGTCTAATTCTTTTGTTGAGAAACCTGACTCTGGTCCTGTAATAGTTGTTATAGAAGAGCTTGAGCCCAACTCTTCGAAAGAAAAGTATTTTTCTGCATCCGTATCAAATACATATTTGTTGTTGTCATCTTCAATCAAATTAATAGCCTCATCTAAGTTTTTGGTATGAATAATTTGTGGCAAGAAATTATTTCCGCACTGTTTGCAAACATTAATAATTATATCTTTAGATTTTTGAATTATCTTTGCTAAATCCTTTTTCGCAATGCTTTGATCGCAAAGTTCAGGTTTATAGATTATGAATTTATTTACTCCAATTTCAGATAATTTTTGAACCATATAATTAAAATTATTTGTTTTAATGAATGGAATTACATTTGTTAGGGTTCGATGTGGTTCATTATCTTTATTAACTTCAGAAATTCTTTCCAGCTCACACTTGTTATTATTTAATAAAACTATTTCACACGATGCTGAGCTACCGTTTCCATCAAATACTTCAACAACTCTTCCCTCTTTTAAACGAAGAGCTTTAATTAAGTGATGCGACTGTATATTATCTAAGGCAAATTTCGTATTAGGTCCTGATACAGATTTACAATATACTCTATGAATTCTCATATTATTATTATAGCTATTGAGAATTGATAAATGGCATCTATTGAAGTTATATTTATAAGGCATGCTGAGGCTTCTAGCTCTTGGGGCGATCATCATGATCCTGGTCTAAGCGATACTGGTATAGCTCAATCAAAAAAATTAATTAATAGGCCTGAACTTAAACAGCTTGATGATTATTCTTTTATTTCAAGTCCAAAACTAAGAGCAGTAGAAACAGCAAGACCACTGGCAAAAAAATTTAAAAAAGAGCTAATAATAGAAAATATATTCACAGAAATACCATCACCAAATATTGAGCCTGAGAATAAACAAGAATGGTTAAAGAATATCCTTCAAATGAATAAGAGTGATTTGCCAGAGAATATTGCTAAGTGGAAAGATAATATAATTTCTAAAACAATAACATTCTCAGAAGATAGTGTTGTTTTTACTCATTTTATGGTGATAAATGCATTATTAAGTGAGTTAAATTCAGAAACCAAGCTCTTATATTTTTATCCTGACTACACTTCAATTGTAAAAATAACTATTGAAGATGGAGAGTTCATAAATTTCTCAATTGATAAAGATAAAAAAACATTTATTAATCTTTAAAAAACTATTGAGCAATTTTTAAACAACTGTAAACTTAATCTTCTTTACACAAAATAAATTATTTTGAAAAATAACAAAAAATCATTCGATAGCTACTCTAAAAAACCTCTTAAAGATGAGGTTAGAAAAGCAATGTCTAGATATTTTAATCAGCTTGATCAAAAAAATACTCCAATTGATGTATACCAACTTGTTTTGAATGAAGTTGAGCCACCTCTTTTGAGATCAGTTATGCAATTTTCGAATAATAATCAATCAAAAGCCGCAAAGATTTTAGGAATAAACAGAACAACTCTTAGAACAAAACTCAAAAAATATAAAATCGAGTAGCAATGAATATTGTTAATCCAAAAACAGCCCTGATAAGTTTATCTGATAAAACAAATCTCGAAGAAATTGTATCTTTTTTGATAAAAAAAGATGTGAAGATTCTTTCAACTGGTGGAACTTATAAAGCAATTAAAGAAATTACGGATAAGGTTATAGAAGTTTCTGAGTTTACTGGATTTGAAGAAATGATGGATGGAAGAGTTAAAACTCTTCATCCAAAGATTCATGCAGGCATTTTGGCTAGAAGAGAATCTGATATGAAGGTGCTTGAAGAGAGAGGATATGAAACCATTGATTTAGTAATTGTTAATTTATATCCATTTACAGAAACTATAAAAAAAGGTTCTTCTTTTGAGGATGCGATAGAAAATATCGATATAGGTGGTCCTACAATGATCCGAGCTGCTGCTAAAAATTTTAAAGATGTCGTCGTAGTATGCAATCCAAATGACTATAGTCATATTATTAGGGAGTGGAATGAAAATGATGGCATTTCATATGAAACTCGTAAGAATCTCTCTCAAAAAGTATTTGCCTTAATGACAAATTACAATAAATCGATATCTGATTACCTCAAAGGAGAGACTAAAGATATACATTCCTATAATTTCTCAAGTAATGCTAATCTTAGGTATGGTGAAAATCCACATCAAAATGCAACCCTTTTTACTTTTGATAATTTAAAAAACAAAAATATTGCTAATGCTGAAATTATTCAAGGAAAAGAGCTTTCATATAATAATATTGTAGATGCTGATGCTGCTTGGGAATGTGTTAGAGAATTTAGTAATCCTGCTTGTGTTATTGTAAAGCATGCCAATCCATGTGGTGTTGCTGAGGCAAAATCAATCAATGAAGCTTATGACCTTTCTTTTAAAACAGATCCAACCTCTGCGTTTGGAGGAATCATTGCTTTCAATAAAAAATTAGATAAAGAAACAGCAAAAGAAATAAATCAAAGACAATTTGTTGAATTGGTAATAGCCCCAGATTATGAAAAGGATGCGATTAAAGAGTTTTCTTCTAAAAAAAATATAAGAGTCCTTAGAGTTGATTTAGATCAAGATAATCCTTATCCAGGAACAATTAAGAAAGTCTCTGGAGGTATTTTGATCCAAGATGATGATACAAAAAAGTTAGATACTAATAAACTTAGATGTGTTACCGAGAGAAAACCCTTAGACGACGAGCTTGATGATCTTTTATTTGCATGGAAAGTGGCTAAATTTGTAAAAAGTAATGCCATCGTTTATGTAAAGAACAAACAAACTATCGGTATAGGGGCTGGTCAAATGAGCAGAGTGATTAGTGCAGAAATTGCCAACTTAAAAGCCAAAGAAGAGGGATTGGAAGTAAAAAATGCTGTAATGGCATCGGATGCATTTTTTCCATTTAGAGATGGAATAGATAAAGCAGCCTCAAGCGGAATTGCTGCAATTATTCAACCAGGTGGGTCTATAAAAGATGATGAAGTAATAGCTGCAGCAAATGAACACAACATTGCAATGATGTTTACTGGAATGAGGCATTTTCGACACTAATGAAAGTTCTGATAATTGGTTCAGGTGGAAGAGAACATGCTTTGGCCTGGAAATGTGCTCAAGATGATATCGTCAAACATGTTTTTGTCTGTCCTGGTAACGCAGGAACCCATCTAGAGGATAAAGTAAGCAATGTTGAACTTAACTTAAATGAATTTAGCTCAATAGAAAAATTTTGTTTAGAAGAAAAAATAGAGCTTGTCATTATTGGTCCAGAACAACCACTTGTTGATGGTTTAACTGATTTTTTACAGAGTAAAAATATTAAAACTTTCGGTCCATCTAAAAATGCAGCTCAATTAGAGGGTTCAAAAACCTTTTCTAAAGATTTCTTCGTAAAGTACAACATTCCAACAGCCAAATACAAATCGTTCGACAACTTTGAAAGCTCATTAGAATATCTAAATGAGATTTCTTTTCCAACAGTCGTTAAAGCTGACGGTTTGGCAGCTGGTAAGGGCGTAATAATTTGTCAAAACTCTGAAGAAGCAATAAAAGCACTTGATAGCATTTTTAATGATAAGGCCTTTGGAACTGCTGGTAATCGAGTAGTAATCGAGGAATTTTTAGAAGGTGAGGAAGCATCATTTATTGCTGTAGTAAGTAAAGATAAGATAATTCCTTTGGCAACAAGCCAAGATCATAAGGCTGTAGGAGATGGTGATGTCGGTTTAAATACCGGAGGAATGGGTGCTTATTCTCCAGCACCAATAGTAACTGAAGAAATTCATAAAAAGATTCTTAATGAGGTTATGTATCCCACTATGAATGGTTTAATTAATGAAGGTTCGCCTTATTTAGGATTTCTTTATGCAGGGCTGATGATTAAAGATAATGAGATTAAGGTTCTTGAATTTAATTGCAGATTTGGTGATCCAGAAACTCAACCTATTTTATTAAGGCTTAATTCGAGTTTGGTTGAACTTTGCAAAGCAGCTATTGATGATGAATTGGATACATATTCAATTCAGTGGACTGAAAAACACTCATGTGGAGTTGTAATTGCCTCTGAAGGCTATCCTGAAGACTATGAATCCAATAAAAAAGTTTCTATAAAAGAAAATAACATCAAAGATTCAAAGTTGTTTCATGCAGGAACAAAATATGAAAATGAAATGGTACTTACAAGTGGAGGTAGGGTTTTTTGTGCAACAGCACTAGGGAGCGATTTGAAAGATGCACAAAAAAACGCATATAATCTCGTAAATAATGTCGAATTTGACGGTGCATTTTTCAGAAAAGACATTGGATTCAAAGGAATTAAATGAGCATTTTAAATAATATTGTTAATGAGCTTGATATAGCTTTAAGGACTCTATCAGACAAAAAAACTGGAACTGACAGAGAGTACCCGCCTGCTCCAAAAGAAAAAAATACTGAAGAGCTTTCAAAAAAAGAAAAAGATTTATCTATTCAAATGATGAGGATAAATCATGCTGGAGAAGTTGCTGCACAAGCACTTTATCGTGGACAGGCTTTTGTATGCAAAGATCCAAAAATAAAAGAACATTTAATTCATGCTGGCGAAGAAGAAACAGATCATTTAGTTTGGTGTAAAAAAAGACTAGATGAGCTTGGTGGTAATAGTTCAATATTGAATCCCCTTTGGTATGCTGGATCGTTTGCCATTGGAGCTATTTTTGGTTCTATGGGAGAAAAGACAAGTCTTGGATTTGTTGAAGAAACAGAAAAACAGGTAGTTATACATCTTCAAAAACACTTAGATAAAATTTCAGAGAAAGATAAAGAGACTATTGAAATATTAAAGACCATGCAAGCTGATGAAGATCTTCATGCCGGGCAAGCAAATGAGTCAGGCGCAGAAGAATTAGAATCGCCTACAAAAAAAGTAATGGAAGTCACTGCAAAGGTGATGACTTCTACAAGTGCTTACATCTAATAATATCTAAATGAATCAATCCACATCAGTAAACCAAGACAAAAACATGAGAAAGGTTGCCCTAACCGCTCTAGCTGGGACCAGTATTGAGTGGTATGACTTCTTTCTCTATGGTGCTGCAGCAGCTTTAATATTTCCAACTGCTTTTTTTGGAGAAGTGCCTGAAACAACAGCTTTAATTCTATCTTTATTAACATTTGCTGCGGGTTTTATAGCAAGGCCAATAGGTGGAATAATTTTTGGGCACTTTGGTGATAGGGTTGGAAGAAAAAAAACTCTTATTGCAGCTTTGATGTTAATGGGCATATCTTCAACTTTAATAGGATTATTACCAACCTATGCAATGATTGGAGTTACGGCCCCTATTCTCCTTACACTTCTAAGATTTGCTCAAGGTCTTGCAATTGGCGGTCAATGGGGAGGAGCGATGTTGTTGGTTACCGAGAGTGCTCCCTCAAATCAAAGAGGATACTATGGTGCCTTTGCACAGGCTGGCGCTCCAATTGGTGTAATCTTAGCCAACTTAGCGTTAATTGTTACAAGCGCGCTAGTGTCTGAAGAATTTTTTAATACGTGGGGATGGAGAATACCTTTCTTAGCAAGTGCTGTTCTTATTCTAATAAGCATGTATATACAACTTAATCTTGAAGATACTAAAGCTTTTAAAGCACTAGCAACAAATTCAGATAATAGCTCAAATGAAAAAGTAAAAAGTTCTCCTGTCGTTGAAGCAATAAGAAGATATCCAAAAAGAATCATGCTTGCTGCAGGTGCTTTTTTATCAGTTCAAGTAACCTTCTACATTTTGATTGCATTTATGCTTGCTTATGGAGTTTCAAGTGCAAATATGGAAAGAGATGACATGTTAACTGCAGTTCTTATTGGCTGTGCCATTATGGTACCGCTTCAATTTATGTTCTCATCATATTCTGATAGAAACGGTAGAAAAGGAATATTTATGCTAGGAGCAATCCTTTCTGGGATTTGGGCTTTTGCAATTTTTCCATTAGTTGATACTGGAAATTTTTGGTTAATAGTCCTCGCATTAACCTTTGGACTTATTTTTTTAGCAATGATGTATGGCCCTCAGGCAGCTTTTTTTACCGAGCTTTTTAGTACTGAAGTAAGATATTCTGGTGCGACATTGGGGTATCAGTTTGGAGCAATCGTGGGAGGAGCTTTTGCTCCGACGATAGCGGTTAAGTTATGGTCTGATTTCGATATTTTTTGGGTATCTGTTTACATTGCGTTTGCAGCATTCTTGACGCTAATTTCTGTTATGGCATTAACAGAAACATATCAATCAAACCTTGACGATTAATATCAAATCTTCAGGACTTCCACTTAATATTACAACCCATTGACGGAAACTGTTCATCTGAAATAGGTCTATTATTTTGTAAATTATCTATTGCCGTCCTTAAGTCTTTGCCTGATGGAATTTGGTCAGAGCCAGGAGATGATTCATCTAACCTTCCCCGATATACGAGTTTTTGATTTGAATCAAAAAGATAAAATTCAGGCGTACACTCAGCTTTATATTTTCTTGCTATTTCTTGCGTTTCATCAAACAGATATGGAAATGATAAGTCTAAAGAGTTCCACATTTCTTTCATTTTGTGAGGGTTATCTTGGGGATGACTAATAATGTCATTAGAACTTATAGCTATCATATTAATACTTTCAGCATAATCCTCTTCAAGTCGAATAATCTCATCATGATAATGAATGACATATGGACAATGATTGCAAATAAACATTATTAATGAAGGTTTATCTCTATCAATTGAGTCTGACGAAAAATTTTTATTAGACACTGAGTTTAGTAAATCAAACTCAATAAGATTGGTTTGAAGTTCAAGCATGCTTGAGTAAGTTAAAGCCATATTAATATTATAGACTCATTTGCTGCCACTTAATTGGAACGCCCTCTAGCTTATATCTATTTGATTCTTCTCGTAATTTTTCGTACTCAGTTTTTGAAGAGTAAACAGTAACTATCAAAGCATTTTCTTTATTAGCAGTTATTCTTAAAACCCTTCCCATTCTTTGAATTCTTTGTCTTTTAGATGATGAGGCACTGAGAATCATTGCCCCATCTGCCTCAGGCATATCAAAGCCCTCATCTAATGCAGTACAACTTACCAAGACATTTAATTTGCCTGACTTAAAAGCCTCAAGATTTTCTTGTCTTTCATCGTCTTTAAGATCTGTATTATAAATACCTGACTTAAATCCTTTCTTATTTATAATTTTGTTGAAGTCTTTCGCCTGCTTCTTATTTTCAGTAAAAACAATCCAGCTATCTCTTTTATATTTTTGAATAAGCTCAACACCATATGGGATCCTATTCTTAGAATTTTTTACAAGCCTAGCTCTATTAAAAATTAGCATTTTCAATGGATAATCGTTCATATCTTGCCCACCAATAGTAGCTGCCCTTCTTTGAATACTCTTTGTAAATTTTTTATATTTTTCTTCTTCTTCTGGTAATAAGGCTGCATAACCATATAGAAGTTTAAAATTTACAATTACCTCATCTTCTCTTGCATCTATGTAATCGTAATCAAAGATGATATCTCCAAGTATCTTTTTAATAATGATATAGAAATTGTCATCATAGTCTCTCTCAGGAGTTGCTGATAATCCAAGTGTGGCATTCCAATTATTTGAGAGCATTTCTCCTCTTTTTTCTGTTCCAATTTTATGGCATTCATCAACTATTAATAACGTGTTTTGATAATTTACTTCTTCAATAATATTTTTTAATGAATCGATAGTTGTAATGCATATCTTTTTAAGTCCATTGGTTTGCTCTCCTCCTCCATTAAGTGAAATTTCTTTTGATTTAAATTCTTGTGAAAGACTTTCATACCACTGATCTAAAAGAGCTATTGAGGGGACTACAATTAGAATATCCTTTTTAGGATCATCTTCTAGATATTGTTTTAAACAATGAATAGCAAAGAACGTTTTTCCTCCACCGGTGACAACTTTAATGATGCCTCTTTTTTTTGCCCACCAAAGCGGGAAAGCCTTTTCTTGCCATTCCCTAAGTTTCAAAAAAATCTCCTTTCATTAAGCTTTCACCAATTAGAAAAACATTAATATTATGTTGTTGAAGGTATTCGATATCTTTTTTACTTTTTATGCCCGATTCAGCAATAAAAATATTTTCTCCTTCAAAAATTTTTTTTAGTTCAACTGAATTATTAATATCGACATCAAAAGTTTTTAAATTTCTATTATTGACTCCAATAATTGCATTAGAGAAATGTTTTACTCTTTGTAATTCCTCCTCATCATGAACCTCAATAATATAATCAAGCTTGAGTCTTTCTGCTATTTCTGAAAAGTTTTTTAATTCTTCGTCATTTAGTATTGAAGCAATGAGTAAAATACAATCTGCTCCAATCAACTTTGACTCATATATTTGATACTCATCAACTATGAAGTCTTTTCTCAGGATTGGAAGACTTGTAATTGCTTTGACATCCATAAGGTACTGAATATTTCCTAAAAAATAATCTTCCTCTGTGAGAATGGAAAGTGCCGAGGCTCCAAAAGATTCATATTCTTTTGATTTTAAGACTGGATCAAAATTTTCACTGATAATGCCTGCGCTTGGAGATGCTTTCTTAATCTCAGCAATAATAGCTTCAGCTTTATTCTGAAGACTTTTCTTAAAATTTGTTTCTTTAAGATTCTCGAAATCTATTTTAGAACTCAATTCTTCAAGCGATAGTCCTTGTTTTTTTTCTTCAAGTTTAGATTTTGTTTTTGCTACTATTTCATCAAGAATATTCATTATTCGTTTGAAACCCTCACATAGTCAGCTAATTTTTGTGCAGCTTGTCCGTTATTCATGCAATCAAATGCCATTTCTACGCCATCACTTATAGAGTTAACTACACTTGCTACATATAAAGCAGCTCCGCTATTTAATGCGATCATGTCTTGCACAGGAGAACTCTCTCCATTAAATGCGCTATTCACAAGTAAAAGACTTTCGTCCGAAGAATTCGCAGCAATTTGATCAAATGAAGATAGGTTTAGTCCGTAATTTTTTGGAGAAATTTTATATTCGCTAATTTTATTGTCTTTTAATTCTGAAACAATGGTTTCTGAACAAATTGAAATCTCATCAAGACCATCATCGCCGTGAACAATCATGACATGTTTCATATCAAGATTTTTTGCAACATTAGAAAACATTCTTACAAGCTTCACATCATAAACTCCTAGGACCTGTTTTTTTGCACTGCATGGATTGGTATGCGGTCCTAACAAATTAAAAATAGTTTTTTCAGCAATTTTTTGTCTAACTGGCATCACGAACTTCATTGCCTCATGATGAAGTGGAGCAAATAAAAATACGAATCCAACTTTATCAAAAATTGATATTAATTTTTCTCTTTCATGATTAATGTTTGCACCTGACTGTGTAAGAAAGTCTGCACTACCAGATTTACTAGAAATTGCTTTATTACCGTGCTTGGTGATTTTAGCTCCTGCAGCTGCAGCAACAAAAGATGAGGCTGTTGAGCAATTAAAAGTATGTAGACCTGTTCCACCTGTTCCACAAGTATCAATATGTGAACCATCACCTATGTCAAATTTTAAAGATTTTTCTTTCATGACAATTGCAGCAGCAGTAACTTCAGTCTCTGATACACCCTTTTCATTTAATCCAATTAGAAAAGATTCAATATCATCATCATCAGACATACCAGACATTATTAAATTAATGGCTTCTTGCATCTCGTTAAGAGTTAGATCTTCTTTATTGTTTATTTTGTTAATAAAGTCTTTCATATTTTCTTAATAAAGTTTTCTATAAGCTTTATGCCATTATTTGTATCAATTGATTCAGGATGAAACTGAACACCATAAATTGGTCTATTAATATGCTCAACCGCCATGATTATCTCCTTATCATCACTTAAAGTTGCAGTCACATTAAGTTCGCTCGGTAAAGTTTTCATATCAATTATTAGGCTATGGTATCTGACAACATCATAAGATTTTTCAATTTCACTAAAAAGTAGGCTTCCATCATGATCGATGCTTGAAGTTTTTCCATGAAAAACTTCTGGTGCCTTAATGATATTTCCACCAAAAGCTGCGCCAATTGCTTGGTGTCCCAAACAAACTCCAAGAATTGGAACTTCTGAAGACTTAATGAGTTCAACTGATATACCTGCTTCTTTTGGAGTGCATGGGCCGGGTGATATTACAATCTTGCTTGGATTATTATCCATAATTTCAGTTACGGACATTTCATCATTCCTTATGACTTTGATGTCTTGTTCAAACTCACCAATATAATGAACTAGGTTATATGTGAAACTATCATAATTATCTATAACAATGATCATGAAATCATCTCCATTGCGTCTAAAAATACTTTAGATTTTTGGACACACTCCTCCCATTCCTTTTCTGGATCTGAATCGGCAACTATTCCTGCTCCAGCTCCAACATGAATTTTATTATCCCTAATTACGGCAGTTCTTATGGCAATCGCAGTATCAATATTACCATTCCAAGATATATAACCTATTGCGCCGCCATATATACCTCTTGAACTTGGCTCAAGCTCATTAATTATTTCCATAGCTCTTATTTTTGGAGCGCCTGAAAGAGTCCCAGCTGGCAAAGTAGCTTTAAGAGCATCAGTAAAATTTAGTCCCTTAGATAATTTGCCTACTACGTTTGATACTATATGCATGACATGGGAATATCTTTCGATCACCATTTTTTCAGTCAGTTTCACGCTACCAATTTCAGAAACTCTTCCAACATCATTTCTTCCAAGATCTATAAGCATAAGATGCTCAGCTAACTCTTTTGGATCATTTAATAAATCTTTCTCATTATTTTTATCCTCTTCTTCGTTTGCACCTCTTTTTCTCGTGCCTGCAATTGGTCTGAGAGTAATATTCGTATCTTCTAATCTAACCAATATTTCAGGTGAAGATCCGACTACCTCACACTCATCAAGGTTGAGGTAATACATATATGGTGATGGGTTTATCTGTCTTAGGGCTGAATATAATTCAAATGAATCGCCGTCGAAGGATTGATAAAAATCTTGTGCAAGTACAACCTGCATTACATCACCTTCTTTTATATATTCTTTAATTTTATTAACAGATGACATGTACTCATTTTTTGTAAAATTTGATTTAAATTCTAATTGCCCGGTAGTATTTGAATAAGAAGTTTCTTCAAGTTCTCCAGAATGATCAATGCTGTTTTGAATCTCCTCAATGATTTCCAAAGCATCTTCATATGATGTCTTTTGAGGGTTTGCATTATAAACAGCTTGAATACTATTGTTAAAATTGTCGTAAACAATTATTTTTTCAGACTTTACCAAATAGATATCAGGCATATGAACATCAAATTTTGAGTCTTTTCTTTGAAGAGCATTAATTTTGTTTTCAGCATACTTAGCACTTTCATATGCAAAAAAACCGACATATCCTCCATAAAATCTTGGCATACCATCTAAAATTGGAGACTTGTATTCAGCAATTAATTTATTTAGTTCATTTAATGGCTCTTTGCATTCAATTAGGCTAGTTCCCAGAGCTGTTTTAATTTCAATTTTATTATCTGATACTTTTATTGAGTCTTGGCAATCCAATCCGATTATTGAATACTGAGCCCATTTTTCTCCACCTTCAATGGATTCAAGCAAGAAAGTATTTTTTTTATTCTTAATTCTTGAAAAAACTTTTATGGGTGAATCCAAGTCTTTCTCAATAGTTTTAATCAATGGAACAATGTTAAATCCATTTTCTGCAAATTCTATATATTCTTCTTTACTTATCATTAGAAAGTATTTTTTTAATCTCTATTGAGTCTCCAATATTTATATTCTTTTCTTCAAACCATCCAGAATTTACTTCAAGAGCATATTTAGCTGCCTTAGTTGAACAAACAGAATCTTTTGAAAACGGAACCATATCATATATTTCTATTATTTTTCCTCTAATATCAATGTATGCAACGCTTAATGGAACATAAGTATTTTTCATCCACATGCATTGTTTTCTCTCATATGGCCATATGAATAACATTCCATAATCATTTGGAATAGATCTTCTGTTCATTAGTCCTTTCTTTCTATCTTCGTATTTTGAAACAATTTCTATATCAGATAGATATTCTTTGATATCTATGACCTTTGATGCATGAAGATTGCTTACAAAAAGTAAAAATATAAAGTACTTAAACAATTTTTGAACGAAGTTCAGATATTGTTTGCTCATAATTTTCAGTATTGAATATAGCTGAGCCTGCTACAAATGTATCAGCGCCTGCCTCAGATGCTAGACCAATGGTATCTTTGTTTATTCCACCATCTACCTCCAAGCGGACATCTTTTCCTGACTCATCTATCATTTTTCTAACTTGAGCAATTTTTTCAAGAGAGCTATGAATAAACGATTGGCCGCCAAAACCAGGATTTACGCTCATAATTAATACTAAATCTAGATCCTCAAGAACACTTTCTAACGTGTGAAGTGGAGTTGCAGGATTGTAAACAAGTCCTGCTTTACAACCTTTGTCTTTTATTGCGTGAATTGATCTATGGATATGTTTGGTTGCTTCGGGATGAAAACTAATTAAGTCTGCTCCAGCATCTATAAAGCTTTGAGCTAATTCATCTACTGGATCAATCATTAAATGAACATCAATAAATTCTTTTATGCCGTATTCTCTTAAAGCTTTGCAAACCATTGGTCCAATAGTGAGATTTGGAACATAGTGATTATCCATTACATCAAAATGAACCCAATCAGCTCCTGCATCAAGGACATTACGTACCTCTTCTCCAAGTCTTGCAAAATCAGATGCTAGGATAGACGGTGCAATTATATTTTTCTGGTCACTCATAACTTAATTTTGATCATTATATAGGCTATTAGCAAGTTTTAAACGTTCATGCGTTCCAACATCTATCCATAAATCATTAGATTTGTGAGCCGATACATTTCCATTATTAAGATAATTTGGAAGTACTGTATCCCAAATATTAAAAGAACCCGAACTAAAGTTTTTTTCTTTAAATATGATTGGATTTATAATGGAGATACCACTCCAAGTTAAATCATTAACCCCGTCTATAACAACAATATTATTCTCTTTGATGCAAAAGTCTCCTGACTGATTATGAGATGGATTTGGAACTCCAATTAAATGAGCAGCATCAATTTCTTTTGGTAAATTTTTAATATCAATTTTATGAAAAATGTCAGAATTCATAACTAAGAAATTTTCATCACCCAATAAATCTATAGCATTCAAAATACCTCCACCAGTTCCTAAAGGCTTATCTTCTTTTGAAAACTCAATATTAATATTGGAGAATTTTTCTTTTACATGATTTTCAATCATATGACCAAGATGAGAAATATTAATAACAAATTCTGTAAAGTCATTTTTAATTAAATGTTCAATGTTGTGTTGGATTAAAGTTTTATTACCTACTTTTAAGAGCGGTTTGGGGGTTTCTTTGGTTAAGGGTAATAACCTTTTGCCATACCCAGCAGCTAATATCATTACTTTCATAATTGCTCAACAGTTTTCAATAAAAGTGGTTGAACTTCTTGTTCTAAAAAAAGTTTAGAAGAATGTTCTTCAGGAATCATCTTTATAAGATTCTTTAAAATTAAGGGCATATCTTTTAATCTAAAACTCCTGTCTTTTGTTAAATATAAATCTGATAGAGTTCCAAGTATTCTAAGATTTCTTTGTATGCAGCCCCATCTAGTAAATTCAAAACATGCATCATCTGAATATTCTGATATAACATTTGTTGAGAAAAAATTTAAAAAACTCTTAATGTTGGAAATATCTGCTTCAAAATAGTGATCTACTAAGATTCCTGCCATATCAATACCAATTGGTCCCTTTTTCATATCTTGATAATCGATAACTGTTAAATGATTATTCTTATCAAGAACTAAGTTACGTCTTTCAAAATCAAAATGACAATTAACCCAAGGATGTTGGCAAAGCTTATCAATGGTGATTAATTTTAAGTCATTAATAGATTCATCTGTTGCAAGATTTAAAAATTTTTGGCAAAAAACTTCATCAAATAAGTTCATCTGATTGATTAAGTCTTCTTTTGAAAATTTATCCAGATTCTTAATTTCAGATTCTTGTAATTTAATCAAAAGCTTTATTGATCTTTCTATCAGCTCTTTCTTATTATCATCATTAAATATTGATATTAAGTCTTTGTCTCCTAAATCCTCCTGAATGGTAACTCCTACTTGTTTATCATGATGAATAATATCTACACCAGAAATATGATTTCTTTTAAGCTCGTTAGATATATTAATAAAATTTGTGTGATCGCCTTTATTGGGGTCTAGGTAGCACAGAATAATTGTTTCTTCGTCATCATTAATTATTCGCCAATACTCTCTTCCACTAGCTTCTAGTTTTAATGGTATTACCTTTAGAGGATTAAAGTTAAATTTTTTACTTAAATTTATTACTTCTTCTTCTTTCAACTAACTATTCTTAATTTCATCAGGCAAAGGAGTATCTTCAGGAACAAAGAAATCTGGCATTAATTCTCCAAAAGGAACCGAAGCATATTTTGAGAAGTCTTTTACCCCAGATTCATATAAAACAATATCATCTATGCAAAAATTTCCAGTGAATTCTTTAGAGTCTTTTGTAAGAATCTCGTATGCTGAGTCAGCCATTATGTCTACATTTCTTGAGAGTTTCATAATTTCATCGCCACCTAGATGATTTTGTACAGCTGCTGTTGCTATTGCAGTTCTTGGCCAAAGTGCATTCACAGCTATACCGAATTCCTTAAATTCTTCTGCCATTCCAAGAACACACATACTCATTGTGTACTTGGCCATTGTGTACGCAACTGTTCCTGAGAACCATTTAGACTCCATGTCTAGAGGTGGTGCAAGATTTAAAATATGTGGATTATTAGATTTTTTTAAATGAGGTAGGCAATATTTACTTACCATGTATGTGCCTCTTCCATTAATTTGATGCATTAGATCATATCTTTTCATTTCAGTATCAGTGACATTTGTTAATTGAATTGCAGAAGCATTATTAATACAAATATCAATTCCACCAAAATGATCAACAGTTTGATTAATGGCGTCTCTAACATTATCTTCATTTCTTATATCACAAATCACTGGCAATGCTTCACCACCTGCTTCAACTATTTCATCAGCTGCGGTATATATTGTTCCTGGTAGCTTAGGATGTGGTTCTGCTGTTTTTGCAGCTATAGCTATTTTCGCTCCATCTTCAGCCGCCTTTTTTACCATAGCAAGGCCTATACCTCTGCTTCCACCAGATATAAAAATTACTTTATCTTTCAAACTCATATTTTTTTCCTCTAATTATTAAAACTTTTCCATATAAGGACGTAAATCTAGTTCATGCGTCCATGCGCTTCTATGCTGCGTATGAACAAACCAATACGCATCAGCAATTGCATCAGGTTGTAGAATACCGTCTTTTTCTTTTAAAGCATATCTGTCAGGGAAATTTTCTTTTATAAATGCAGTATCTATTGCTCCATCAATTACAAAATGAGCGACATGAATGCCTTGAGGTCCAAGTTCTCTTGCCATACTTTGTGAAACTGCCCTTAAAGCAAATTTTGCACTAGCAAATGCAGAAAAACCGGATCCACCCCTCATTGAAGCAGTCGCTCCAGTAAAAAAGATAGACCCCTCATTCCTTGCCGTCATATATTTTGCAGCCTCTCTTCCAGTTAAGAATCCTGCAAAAGCTGCCATTTCCCATACTTTCTTGAAGACTCTTGATGTAGTATCAACTATAGGGAAAAAAACATTTGCACCTGGGTTAAAAATAACAACATCTATAGGTGCAACCTCTTCCTCAACTTCTTTAAAAAACTTTGCGATTTCGTCCTCGTCTCTAGCATCAACTCCATATCCCTTTGCCCATCCACCAGAATTATTAATTTCATCTGCCAATTTATTTACTTTCTCAATGCTTCTAGGACGTCTAGCTGGACAAACTTTATAGCCGTGACTTGCAAATTTCTTTGTCAACGCTGCTCCTGTAGCGTCACCAGCACCAATGATAATAGCCGAAAATTTTGAAAAATCTTTCATAACAGTGTTTAATTGTTTTACTTTACAAAATTGTTAATAGAAATGATAGTAGACTTTATTTTTGATGTAGCAAGTCCAAATACATATCTTGCTCATAAAATTATTCCTCAAATAGAAGAAAGAACAGGCGCAAAATTTGAATACATCCCATGTCTATTAGGTGGAATTCATAAATTATCTAACAATCAACCACCCTTTATCGCGTATGCAGATTGCAAAAATAAGAGTGATTATCAAATGATAGAAATAGATAGATTTGTAAAACAGCATAGTCTTACAAATTATAAATTTAACTCTCATTTTCCTCCTTCGACCATTCAAATACAAAGAGGTGCAATTGCAGCAAAAGAGCTTGGTATCTTTGAAGATTATTTTGAATGTGTAATTAGTGCAATGTGGGAGCAGGATAAAAATATATCTGATGTTGAAGTTCTTAAAGAAGTTCTTAAAGAAGGCAATTTAGATGTTGAATCAATTATGGAGATTGTTCTTTCTCAAGATTGTAAAGATAAACTAATTAAAAACACTGACGACGCGGTAAATAAAGGATGTTTTGGGGTCCCAACATTTTTTTACGACAATCAAATATTTTTTGGTAAAGATCATCTTCATCAACTTGAACAATATATCAATTCAAATAAATAGTAGAACTTTTTAAACAAAAATCTTTCAAACTAATAAAATATCTATTAAATGAAAAAAATAACAAAAATATTGTATCTTTTGGTTTTGATTTTTAATCAAAATTTCTTATTTAGTAATATTTTAGAATCTGATGTTTTTGTAGAAAACAATACTAATAGTTCATGCATGATATATCAGCCATATTTAGGTGTCGTAAAGGATGCAGAAAGCTTAGACATAAAGTCTGATAAATTTGAAATAACAGACGAGAAAGTGTTGATATTGAATGATAATGTGCGAATTGACTTCCCTGAAGGCATTCTCAATGCCGGTAAAGCAAGAATTGATCAAGAAAATGGTTTTATTAATTTTAAAAAAGGTGGCGAGCTTATATTAAAAGACTATCTTTTTAATTCAGAGGAAGGAATTTTCGATAAGAATAAGTTATTTGTAGATTTCACTAACGGGGAAACTTACATCAACAATAGAGGTTTTGTAATTAGCTTCAAAAAATTAACTGGCAATCTAGATAATCAAATAACTTTAGAAGACATATCAATGACTTCCTGCAAAGATCCAAAAGATGGCTGGCAATTAAATGCTGAAAGCATAACGCTAGACGATAATACTATGAGGGGCTATGCTAAAAAAGTTAAGGTAAAAGCATTTGATAGGACTATCTTAAGGATACCTTATCTACCGTTTGCCACTTCACAAGAGAGAATGTCTGGTTTTTTAGAACCTAAGATATCATATTCATCTGATGGGTTAGATTTCATGATTCCATACTATAGAGTTTTATCAGAGACATCTGATTTTACAATTGCGCTCAGAAATATATCCGATAGAGGCTTAGGTTTTGAAGCAAATTCTAGAAATCTCCACGGAAATAATAACTTAAGAAGTATTGATTTTATTTATTTTAATAATGATAAAGAGTATGAAAGTATCTATCCATCAGATTCTGATTCAAGGTGGGCATTTAGCATAAATGATTCATTTGGTGATAAAAAAAATTTTTGGGTAGATGTAGATTGGTCAAAGTCATCAGATAGTTTGGTTTTGAGAGATATTCCAGGAGACATCACATCAATTGGAAGTCAAAGAGAACAAAGCTTAAAACAAAATGTAAAAATTAATGGTGTATTTAATAATTTTCAAGTTAGTGTTTCTCAAGAAGGGTACCAAACCTTAAATCCAATTCTTACAAATGGTTATAAAAAATCACCTTCAATAAACTTAAATTATTTCAAAAACTTCAAAAATGTTTCTCTTCATGAGTACTTAAACTATACAAATTTTGTTGCAGATACTATTCACGGATTCTTTGGTATAGATAAAAATAATAAATTTAGATCATCTATACCAAACCCTGTTGAAGGAGAGAGAATTTTTTATATGCTAGAAATTTCAAATTCTATGAATATAAGTGGCTATCAATTAAATACATCTATTGGCGTAAGGGGTATTGATTTTGACATTGTTGATAATAAAAAAAATCCTAATTCAGTTATGGTTCCAACTTTTAAGTTTGATTTAAGTACCTTGCTAATCATGAAAAGTGGTATGCAGAGCCATATATTAAAACCAAGAATATTTTATGGGTATGTTGGGCATGAAGAACAAGATGATAATCCTGTCTTCGATTCTTATAAGTTGGGCATGATGAATCAGGTATTTAATCTTAATCGCTTCACTGGCATGGATAGAATTGGCGACCAAAATTTTTATACATTGAGTATGGAATACAAAAGGCGTCAAATGAATATGAACAATATCTCCTTGAAGATAAGTCAAAAATTCTATCTAAAAGACAGAAAAGTATTTATCAATAATATGAGTATGAATTCAATGCACTCTGACATGATGTCCAATACTATGAATATGGGAATGATGTCGAATTCAATGAATATGAACACAATGTCTGATTCAATGGATATGGGAATGATGTCTATGATGAATGGTGACAAAGATCCAATAATGATTATGGCTAAATGGATGCCCAATATGAAAACAATGTTTATGGCCTCAGGAAGCTATTCTGAAGAGATGAAGAAGTTTCCAATGGCAGGACTAACAATAAATCATATGTTTGATAAAGGAAAAGTTGGGTATGCAAAAAGATATACCAGGATGACAGGAGATTTTAATCAAACTTTAGACTACTCTGAATTTTTTGCTAATCTTAAAATAAAGGACAATGTGAGTTTTGTTGCAGAAGTTAAGAGAGATGATGAAAATAGTTCTAATATCGAATCCTCTGTTGGGATTGGATTTGAGAATTGTTGTTTTTCTTTTAGGATTTTAGCTTCAGATAAAAACTTATCGAAGTATCTAGACGGCTACCGACCTGAAGCGTATCAATATTTAGGTGATGCTTGGGATGATATAATTAGAATTGAAAGCAAAAGTAGAATTAATTTTGAATTCGAACTTAAAGGTTTAAATTCTTCCTTTGAAAAAGTTTCAAGATTCATGAATAATTCACTATTGAGCCACTAAACTCTTATGAAAAAAACTTTTATAACAACACTTTTAATATCATCTGCTTTATTAAATGCAAAAATTGAGCTTTTGGATAGAATTGCAATCATAGTAGATGATGGTGTTGTGATGGAGTCTCAAATCAACAAGGCAATGGCAGCCCTTGAAGAAGGATATCGAGAACAAAATATTCAATTACCACCTAAAGATGTCCTTTTAGATCAAATAAAAGAAAGATTAATAATTGAAGAACTCCAACTTCAACTTGCTGATAGAGCTGGCGTAAAAATAAGCGATGCAGAATTAAACTCTACATTCTCAAGGTTAGCATCTAATAATCAAATGTCGCTTGAAGAATTTATATCATTTATCGAAACTAATGGAGATTCATACGAAGAAGTTCGTGAAACGATGAGAAAAGAGATGCGTATTCAAAGAATACAAAGAGGAAGAGTTAACTCAAATATTGAAATTACTGAAAAAGAGTTTGAAGCATTTCTAGCAACAGATGAGAGCCTTGGTGAACTTGAACCTGAGCTTCAAGTTAGACAAATCTTGGTAAAAGATAAAAATATTGCTGAAAGGGTTATCAATCTTATAGATGAGGGATCAAGTTTTTCTGAATTAGCTTCGGAATATTCTATTAGTTCAAACGCGTCAAATGGAGGCCTTATGGATTGGAGAAAGGCAATAGATATGCCTGAACTATTTGAAAACGCTTTAAAGGATAAGTCTATTGGATATGTAACAGAACCATTGGAAAGCGGCTCAGGTTATCACATCCTAAAACTTGAAGATAAAAGAGGACAATTTGTTCAATTTGAAGATCAATGGAATGCTCGTCATATACTTATGATTCCATCTGCAA
>OCVP010000260.1_pt1 | contig 24492 bp, 24 predicted proteins | sample 1539171 | NCBI WGS metagenome assembly OCVP01 (sample SAMEA51879418, study PRJEB22527) | metagenome
ATAAGATAAATTTATCAATAAAATCTAAACTTATAATATCAAAGGATATATTTCTTAATAATATTAATGATCAATCTAAAATTTTAAAAAGGTATTTATCTAATAATAAGTTAACACTCCTCTCTCAAAAAAAAATATTAAAAAATATGCTAATTTCTTATCAAGATGAATATTTTCACAATGAAAATAAAAAAATTATTAGTAAATTAAAAATTAAAAAAAACTTTTTTAAAAAAATATTTTCAATGAACATAGCACAATCATTAATTTTGAATGGTGATAGAGTTATAGCTATGGAAGATATATTTGGTACAAACAATATGATTAATAAAATTGGTAAAATTAATCCTAAATTAAATAACTTAATTTTTGTAAAATCTAAAAAATCAAATCAAATTGATGAAATTGATTTTCCTATAATAGGTATGGAAACACTTAAGTTACTTATAAAATATAAATTTCGTACAATCTGTTTATTTAATAATAATATTTTAATTTCACAAAAAGATAATTTTTTAAAAAAAATACGAGCTAATAATATTTCTCTAATTATATTATAAGATGAAGATTTTATTCATAACTCTTGAACAATCAGGAAGACAAATTGTTAAATCAATACTTGATGATAATTTTTTTAAAATTAATAAAAATTTAATATTCACTTTTGGCATGGATGAGGGCAAATTAGAATTTAATGATTTAACAAATATAAAGATTACACCAATTATGGGATTTGTAGATATAGTTTGTAATATAAAATATCTTTTTAATCTCAGACTTAAAATCAAAGAAATTGTTGATATGTACTCATTTACTCATATTTTTTTTGTAGATTCATTTGATTTTTCAAAATTTTACATTCAAAAATTTAAATCAAATAAAATAAAATATTGCCAAATTGTAGGTCCATCAGTTTTTATCTGGAGATCAAGTAAAGCAAAATTTATTAATAGTAATTTTGATAAGATTTTTTCAATATTTAGTATTGAAAAAAGTTATTATAGCCCGGATATATATGATTATATCGGCCATCCTTTAAAGAACAAAACCTATTATTCTAAAGATTATAATGAAATCAATAATATTGGTATTTTCTTGGGTAGTAGACAACAAGAAATACATAAAAATATTCTTATTATTAAGAAACTACTTTTGAAACTCAAAAAATATAAAGAACTTGTTTTTAATTTTTTTGTTACAACTGAATATCATGAATTTATTAAAAACTACTTTAAAGATAATTCTAATATACAAATACATTTGAATGATAATTCCTACTATAAAAAAATATCTAAACTAGATTTTGCTTTTGCTTGTTCAGGGACTGTTCATTTAGAACTATGTTTTTCAAATATACCTCACTTAATATTTTATAAAGCGAATATTATAAACTATTCTATTTTTAAATTGTTCGTAAGAGCGAAATACTTATCATTAGTTAATATCTTTAATAAAAAAGAAATTGTAAAAGAGTTTATTCAAAATGATTTTACAGCTACTAATTTGTCAAATTTTTTTACAATTTTAAAATTAAATAAAGATAAGCTTTATAATTATCGAAAAAATATGTTTGATGGAATTAGAAGTAGCAATTTTGAAAACTTTCGTTCAAGTATAATTACTGATTATTTAGAAAAGTCTTCTTAAGCCACAATAAATTAAATATTGATTTTTTCTCTCTATCAGGCACTTTTTTATAGGACTTATCTTTATCTCCAGTAAATAATTGTCTGGGTCTTGTTATTTTAAACTCCTCATCTTCTATCATTTCTTTCCATTGTGATAGCCATCCAACTGTTCTGCCAACTGCAAAAATTGGTGTAAACATTGTGGTAGGTATATTTAGTGCTTTTAAAAGAATTCCAGAGTAAAAATCAACATTTGGGTATAGATTTTTCTCTTTAAAATACGTGTCATTTAAGGCTAATTCTTCAATCTCTTTCGCTATTTCGAGTTCTTTTGATTTAATTTTTAGATCCTTGAATAAATCTTCTGTGCTTTTCTTTAAAACTTTAGCTCTTGGGTCATAGCTTTTATAGACTCTATGTCCAAAGCCCATCAATCTAATTTTATTTTTTTTATTTTTTACTTCTTCTATAAAGTCTTTGGGTTTTAAATCATTTAATACAATTTCATCAATCATATCTATAACAGCTTCATTTGCACCGCCGTGAGATTTTCCCCAAAGTGACGAAATTCCAGCTGATAAACAAGCATATGGGTTCGCTAGAGATGAGCCAGCAGTTCTTACAGTTGATGTTGAAGCATTTTGTTCATGATCAGCATGAAGAATAAAGATTTGATCCATTATTTTTGAAAAGAGTGGATTTATTTCATATTCCTTTGTTGGTGTTGCAAAGCACATATGTAAAAAATTATCTGCGTAATTAAGTTTATTAACAGGATAAACAAAGGGCTGACCTACAGAGTATTTATAAGCCATTGCGGCTATGGTTGGCATCTTTGCTAAAATTCTATGTGATGCAATCATTCTATGCTCAGGATCTTCAATATTTAAAGAGTCATGATAAAATGATGATAAAGCTCCAACAATTCCAATCATCATGGCCATAGGGTGTGCATCTCTTCTAAAACCCCTATAAAACTGAATTATTTGTTCATTTAGTAATGTGTGGTTTTTAATTATTTCTTCAAACTCATTTTTATCACTTTCTGATGGTAACTCACCATGCATGAGTAAATAACAGACTTCAAGATGAGAACTGCTATTAGCAAGTTCTTCAATAGGATAACCTCTATATTGAAGAATACCTTTTTCTCCATCAATGTATGTTATTTTAGAATTACAAGCTGCAGTTGATGTAAAACCAGGGTCATAAGTAAATAGACCTGTCTTCTTGTATAGTGATGATATGTTAATTACATCTGGCCCAATAGATCCTTTGATCCCATCAAATTCATACTCCTTGCCAGTTTTAGTATCGACTAATTTAAAACGTTTTTCATCAATCATTTAAGTATAATAATAACTTTTCTTTCACTTTTTCAATACCAAAGAATAAAATAATCTTTTCAATTGGTATTTTGGACTCAAAATTTACTGTAATTTTTCTGATTATCTTACCTATTTTCTTTAAAGGTAAGTCATTTTCCTCAAGCATTAATACAGCATTATCAGCATCATGCAAACTTTTAATAATTGAATAAATTTTTTTAATTAAAGCTTTTTCATTTTCATCAATTTCAAGGACAATATTTTTTTCAAAAAAGTTTAAAAGTTTTGATACCTCTATATTGATATCTGTATATTTGTTACATCTTTCTAATATGTCCTGGAAAACAAGTTCTAACTGAAAATTAGATACTTGTTTTTCTATATCTTTTTCTAAAAAATTTTTAAATTCTATAAAAGATAATTTATTTAAATAATGACGATTAATGAAATTTAACTTTTCAATATCAAATTTAGCTGGTGATAAAACTACTTTAGATAAATTGAAATTATCAATTGCATCTTCAATATCTAAATATTCGATATCATTGAAATTATTACCTAATTTAATGATAAAATTAAATATTGAGTCTGATAGGTAACCTTCACTCAAATAATCGTTTACATTAGTTATATTATTTCTTTTTGATAACTTTTTGCCATTAATGTCGTGTATCAGAGGTATATGGGCATATTTTATATCTTTAAAATTTAAAGCATCCGATATCATTATTTGTTTAATTGAATTAGTAGTATGATCGTTTCCACGAATGACATTAGTCACATTCTCTAAATGGTCGTCAATTAAGTTTGATAATATAAAAGTTGGGCTTTTGTCAGATCTTGCAATTGAAAAATCTTCTATAGTATTAGATGGTACTTTTATTTTTCCTAAAATTAAATCATCATACTCAAAAAATTCATTATCTCTGTTCACTCTAAACTTATAAGGCCCATCCTTTGAATGATACGCCATATCATTTGACATCAGTTTTTCTAAATATTCTTGATGAATACTTAAATTTTTAGATTGATAACTAAGATTGTCATATTGAAGTTTAAATATATTAAATATTTTTAATATTTCTTCTTCATATATTTTTTTTGATCTTTCCCTATCTGTGTCTTCTATTCTTAAAAGAAATTTTCCTTCATTTTTTCTTGCAAATAAAAAATTGTAAATTGCAGTCCTTAAACTTCCCATATGAAAATTTCCAGTAGGAGAGGGGGCGAATCTAGTGATTATCATTAATATTTTCTGACTAAATTAATCATCTTACCCAATATTTTAATCCTATCTTTTTTATACTTGATTGATGAAAAATTTTTGTGATCACCAAATATTTCAATTTCATCTTTGATTAATTTAATTTTTTTTAGAGTTATCTCACTATCATCTATCTGAATAGCATGAATATCATTTGAATTATAATTTGTAACTTTTTCTAATATGATTATATCATCTTCAAAAATACCATATGACTCCATTGAATTACCACTTACTTTACAAGCGACACAGTTCCTTTTATTCGATTTTATAAAACTATTTACATCAATATATTCTATTTGTTGACTCAAACTATCTATAGGTTTACCCGCAGATATCGCATTATAAAAAGGAATTAAATTATTTATTTCAATAGACCTAGATTTTAATTTGTCTTTTTTTATGTGACCTTGTTCTTCTAAATATTCTAAATATTGGAATATGGAGGATTTAGATTTTAAACCCATGTGTTCTTTCATTTCCTCATAATTAGGAGATATTTTATTTTTCTCAATATATTTTCTCAAAAAATCTAAAAGCTTTTTGGCGTTTTTAGTCATTTATTTGATATAACCTTAGTTTATTAGTTCTATCATAATAAATCAGACAGTTTGCATATAATATATTTTTTAAATTAGAACTTTCTTGATTATTAAATACTTTAATACTTTTCTGATCTCTTAAACCAAATAAAAAAGATTTTCTTTTCAAAATTTTAAAATTAAATTTTACATTATTGATATCAATTAAATCATATTTAATCTGCGATTTTCTATTATTATAAATCTCGATTAATGATTTAATAATTATATTGGTCAATACAAAGGAAGAGCATGGGTTTCCAGGAAAAAACATATAAATTTTATTTTTCTTTATAAATAATTTAAAAGGTCTACCTGGTTTTAAATCAAGACCATCAATAATTAAATTAAAATTTTCAAAATTGATATCATCTTTACTTTTACCTGTGCCTCCAATAATAACTGTAATATCTGATTTTGAATTGTTTATTTCTTTTAGTAATAATTTTTGATCATCTTTTATATGAATACTCTTTTCAACAATATGATTATTCTTTTTTATAAAATTATTTAAATAATAACCATTTGTAGGGAGAATAAAATGATCTTTAGTAAATTCGCTACCTGTCGAAATAATTTTAAATTTTAATGGTTGTAGTATTTTGACTTTTATATCTTTCAGGCTTTTTATACTGCTTAATTCATAAAAAGATAAATATTTATTCTGAAAATCAATTTTACTACCTTTTTTGAAGATATGTCCCTTTTTTCTTATGAATTTATTATTTTTATTAAAATTAATTACATAAGCATTTCCTTCATTTATAAAAATTTGTTCTTGGGGAACTATATATTTTATATTATCAGGAATTAGTGACCCAGTTTTTACAATTAAACACTCATTTGAATTTACCTTTATTTTATTAAAAATATTTAATTTCGATTTTCCAATAATTTTAAATTTTTTTCCAACATTTGTAATTGCTATACCATCCATTGATGATTGATTTTGAGGAGGTATATTTTTCTTAATCACTATATTAGATTTGATTAAATGATTATTATTTAGATTTTGACTAAAAATTGATGAAAATTTATTTTTTGGAAGATAACTTGAAATTAATTTAATTGTCTTAAAAATATCATCCAATATTGTTTTTACCTCCTCTTTTTTTTATTATTTCAATTTTCTTAATAATTATCTTTTTTTTAAAAGACTTAAGCATATCAAAAGTTGTAATAGAGGCACACGAAACAGAATTTAAGGCTTCTATCTCTAATCCTGTTGAGTAGTTTGATTTCACAACACTTTTTATTTCTATATATACCTCGTCTCTTAAATTAAGGGTCAAAGAAACATAATCTATTGGAATATTGTGTGTTAAAGGTATCTGGTGTGAGGTATTTTTGGCAGCATAAATACCTGCAATTTTGGCTGTGTTAAATAAATTATTTTTAAGTTCTTTATCACCTTTGATTACTGAATAAAGTTTTTTATCAATTTCAATTAAAGATCTTGCCTCAGCAAATCTTTTTGTTTTATTTTTTTTTGATATATCAACCATTTCAATATTTTTATTTTTTTTATTGAAGTGTGATAAACTCATTAAGCCTCATACAATCTATTTATATATTTAATTTTATTATCATTTTTTAAAATACTACCACCTATTAAAAAAGAAGATATTCCACTTTCTTTTTTAATTTTTTTTATATTTGAAACTGTAACTCCACTTTCGCTAATTATTATTTTATTTTTTAATATTTTAGATAGTTTTATTGATTTATTTATATCAATCTTTTGTTCTTTTAGATTTCTATTATTAATTCCAATCAATTTTGCATCTATACCCTCAATTTTCCTTGCTTCAGTAATATTTTCAATCTCTATTAATACATCTAGACCAATATCAATTGCCAAATTATGTAATTTTTTTATATTTGATTTAGATAAAATTTTTGCAATTAACAATAAAGCATCTGCACCAAATTCTTTAGTTTCAAATACTTGTGTTTCATTTATTATAAAATCTTTTCTAATAATTGGCTTATCAGTAATTTTTTTTGCAATTGTTATATCATTTAAACTTCCACCAAAATTTTTGTCAGTCAAGATGGATATACAACAACATTTTGATTTATGATATTGTTCGAGAATATCCTGAATATACTTTATTTTATTAAAATTTTTAACCGAAGGACTATATCTTTTAAATTCAGCGATAAGAGCATTTTTATTAATATTTAGATTACTTTCTATTGCACTAAGAAAGTATTTCGATTTACTATATTTAGAATTCTTTTTTTTATTAGTTTTTTGTTTTAAATATTTTGTATGATTAGTTTTTTCTAAAACTATTTTATCTAAAATATTCATTATTTTTTAATTTTGTTTAAATGATTTAAAGCCTTAGACGTATCAAGAGAATTACTTAATATATCAAAGCATTCATCAAATTTAATAGTCGGTTTTATTGTTTGCATCGCGTAAATTGAATTAATAATAGTTATATCTCTGTAACTATCTTTTTTTCCCTGAAATAATTCAATCAGCCTGCTTGCATTATAAGAGGGAATACCTCCTTTAATATCCTTAAAATTTAATTTAGATGAAAGGTATTTTTTATATTTTGTATGAGATATCTTCTTTTTAGTGATATTTTTTCCTCTTTTAAAATAAAAATTTGTTGGAGCAAATATACTTATTTCGTCTAATCCATCATCTGAGAAAAAAATTGTAGAATTTTTATTATCAATTTTAGATAGTATTTTTAACATTATTTCTGCTGAGTTTTTATTCACAGTACCTAATATTTGATATTTAGCGCCTAATGGATTTAATGTAGGGCCCATATAATTAAATATCGTTTTTATACCTAATTTTTTTCTAACTTCTCCAACTTTACTAAGATTTGGGTAAAAAAAAGGTGCATTTAAATAGACAAATTTATCATTTGATATTTTATTAATTATTTTCTTCGAATCTTTTTCACTAGATATATTCAATTCAGAAATAATATCAGAAGAGCCACTTAATGAGCTAGCAGCACGATTACCATGTTTTGCAATTGGAATATCAACAGATGATAACAATATAGCTACTGTTGTTGATATATTTAATGTCTTTAACCCATCACCTCCAGTCCCGCATGTATCCAAAGAATTAGAATATTGTTTTATTTTATTAGAATTTTTAAAAATAAATTTTCTTAAAGATAAAAGTATATCGCTATTATTTATTAATTTATTTAATTGATAAATAATAATCGCTTGATGAGAAATATTATCTGAGTCAAATAAATACTTAATAGCATATTCAACATTTCTATTAGTTATTGAGTCATCTATTTTAAATTTCATATACAATCCATAAAATTTTCTATAATCTTTGAACCCACAAGAGTTTCAATACTCTCAGGATGATATTGCACACCATAAATAGAAAATAATTCATGTTTAAAACTCATTATAATTTTATCATCTTCTGAAATGCTTGTTATTTTTAAATTTTGAGGAAAATTATTTTTATCTAGGTATAAAGAGTGATACCTAGTTGCACGGAACTTTTTATCAATATTTTTATATATCTTACATTCATTTATTTTTTTTAAATTTGATACTTTTCCATGCATTGGTGTACTTAATGTGTCTATTTTAGCTCCAAAATAGACTCCTAAAATTTGATGACCTAAACAAACACCTAATATTGGTATAAATGAGTATATTTGATGAACTAAATCAAGACATTCTCCTGCATTAAATGGATTACTTGGTCCAGGTGATATAACAACTCCTTTGCTATTAATAATTTTATCAATATTTTTTAAAATCATGTCATTTTTGATAACTAAAACTTGATCTCTTTTACTTAAACAATGATACAAATTATATGTGAAGCTATCGTAATTATCTATGAGAGTAATCATTATATGTTATGAGCTAAATTGTAAGCTTCAAATAAAGCACTAGCCTTATTGATACACTCAATATGTTCATTCTCAGGTATGCTATCAAAAACAATACCTGCTCCACTTTGCGCATATATTTTTTTATTTTTAATCATTGCAGTTCTTAGATTAATACAACTATCCATATCTCCATTTGCATCTAAATAAAAAACCGAGCCTGAATAAAATTCCCTATTAATATCCTCATGTTTTTCTAATATTTCTAGTGCTCTAATTTTAGGTGCTCCAGAAACAGTCCCTGCTGGCAAGCCAGCAAAAAGAACATCTATAGGTGTTAAATTATTTTTTAATTCTCCAGTAACATTACTGACTATATGCATTACATGAGAATAATACTCTATTATATTTTGTTCAGTTACTTTTACAGTATTATTTTTTGAAATTTGACCAACATCATTTCTACCTAAATCAACTAGCATTAAATGTTCAGCTAGTTCTTTTTTATCCTTAAGTAATTCATTTTTTAAATTATTATCTTCAATCTCATTTTTACCCCTTCTTCTAGTTCCGGCAATAGGTCTAAGAGTAATTTCTTTATTTTTTACTTTAATCATAGTCTCAGGACTAGAGCAGATAATTTGATAATTTTTTAGGTTTAAAAAAACAAGATAAGGTGAGGGATTAATTGATCTTAATGCTCTATAAAAATTAAATGGATCAATTAAATAGTCATTAGAAAATCTTTGAGAAAGAACAGCTTGAAATATTTCACCAACTTTAATATCTCTTTTTATTTCCTTAACTCTTTTAATGAATTCCTCTTTCTTAATATGGTTTTTAAATTTTTTAGGTTTACTGAAATTTAATTTTTTATTTTTGGAAAAAGGTTCTTTAAGTATTTTTTCTAATTTTTTAAGTGATTTTACTGGATTTTTCTTGATATTTGAAACTTCAATTAAATGTGTCTCATTAAGAACATTATCTATTATTATAAGATTTCTTGGTTTTACAAAATGCGCTAGTGGTATTCCAATTTCATTCTTATCAGGCTTATAACTTAATTTTGGAAGGGTAAACTTACACAAATCAAATGATACATTACCAATAAATATGGGTAGAGGTATATTCTGATCATATATAGTTTTAATTTTTAAATTTTTATAAATGTCCTTTATAAAAGAGTCTGGTGATTTAATTTTTTTCTTTTGATTATTTATAAGCACATAGTTATGAAAAATTTCAACATTTTGTAATATATTAAAAAGAATAATAGAGTATCTTCCTTTATTATCACCCCCAATGACTGACTCTAAAATGGAGACATCTTTAAATTTATTTGCAAGTTTATTATAAATTGTAATGGTATTTTCAGTATCTAGAAAAACTTTTTTACCATGAACATACATATTAAAGTTGTAAAAGTTGTTCGTTATCAACTTCTATATCTAGAGTATCTTTTATTTCTTTAATAATTTTTGAATATATTAAATTCACTATATTTTGTTTTATATTTAAAGAGTCAATAGATCCAATTGAATTTATATCTAAATAAATAACTTCATTTGGTAACACTACTTTTAATTTTTGATCTTTTTTAATAATAATTATTTTTTCTAAAATCTCTGGCTCAATAAAATTATTTTTAATAGTTAGAGAGTCAGTAAAATAGTTGACCTTTACTGTTCCTGCTTTTTTTAATAATTCATCATTATGCGAAATTTCTATATTTTTTTTATAATTACTAAAAGAATTTAGAAATTTTTCTTTGAAATCTAATGGTAGATCTTCTTTAAATATATTTTGAACATTAAATTGAAATAAGAAATTATCTTTTTTTATTTCTCCAGATGATTGATTAAAGTTAATAAAACTGTATTGATCAGGAATATTTTCTAAAAAATTAAATGAATTACTAAAGAAGATTTGATTTGTACTATAGCTATCTAAATTTTTAACATCATTTGTTATTGTAAAATTTTCTATTTCTAATTTAGTTAAAGTCGCTACTACATCCTCATAAACATCCTCTAACTTCTTTTGATACTCTTCTTCAAAAGATAAAAGTTTTACAAAAAAGTATTTTTCTCCAATTTTAATATTATTACCTTCATCTCCTATGCTAAGTTTTTCTAATATTTCAAGAATTTGAGGTAATATTAATTTTTCATCAACTTTTTCGAATAATTTGAATTGAGAGTCATCACTCTGTTTCAGCTCATTAAAATTTTTATTTGAAATACTATCTAAAATAATTTGTTCATAGCTATAATTTTTGGGCTCAATAAATTTATTTATATTTGCCTCATAATATTCATTTATAATGTCATCAGTTAGAAGTTCTTCTTGAATATAATTTTTGAGACTTATTTCATTTATTGAAATTTCATATAATTCGTTATTGGAGTAAAAATCATCCTCTAATTGATAATTGAGAAGATTATCGTCATTCTTAATCTCATATATATTTAATTCTTTTTCAATCAGAAGATCTGGATTAATTTCGTGACTAACTAATGCCTGCGCATCAAGGCTATCATTGAATAAATCAATATAAATATTTCCCTCAATTTCTTTTAAGTAATTTTGAAGTGATGCTTCATCGAGATTTCTAAACATTTCATCATTATTTAATGATTTTTTTAAAATTACTTTTTTGGAGTTATCACTTATACTAATTTTTTCATCTAAATAATTAAGAAAAACTAGTTCATTTACATATTCATTTGTAAATTGAATTTTTGAAAATAACTCCTCTTGTTCTGATAAATTAGAAAGGCCATTTTCTGATTTATAGTTTTCGTATGCTCTAGAAAATTCAGATATTGATATTTTTTGGTCTCCTACTTTTAAAACATAATTTTTACCCACATAGGATCCAAATCCGATAAATAAGAAACTTATGCCAAGTGCAGCACTAAATATTATAACTATTAGTTTTTTAGTTTTCATTTTTATAAGTATTTTGATATCAGTTAACCTAATGAAATATATAATATTTAATTGGAAATCATATTTAAATATATCTGAAAGTATGAACTTATCAAAGGTAGTGTCTAAACTACCAAGTACAAAGAAATACAAACTTATTTCTAGTCCTAATAACTTTTATAACCTAACTCTCAAATCTAGATATCCAAAAAATATCTATGCAGCACAAAATGTAGATTTACATGGAAAAGGTGCTTCTACAGGATCTATAGATATTCAAGATTTAGTTAGCAATAAGATAAAATTTTGTATTCTTGGTCACTCAGAAGTTAGGTCTAATTTTGGTGAAACAGATTTGATTATACAAAAAAAAACTGATCTTTGTCTGCATAATAAAATTACACCCATTGTTTGTATTGGAGAGCCTGTAGATATTTATAAATCAAAAAAAACTAAAAATTATTTAAAAAAACAAATAAATAAAATATTCAAAAAATCGAATATTTATAACGAAGTTATATTAGCTTATGAGCCTTTATGGTCAATTGGTACTGGATTAACACCAAAAATGTCAGAAATTAATGATATTTTGCAATTTTTGACCAAAATATTAAAAAATTATTCTTTTAAAAAAATAAAAATTTTATATGGTGGTTCCGTAAATTTATCAAATATAAAAGAAATTTTAAGTTTACAAAAATTAGATGGGGTTTTGGTAGGATCTGCTTCAACAAAACCTTCATTTATTAAATACTTTAAATAACATTATGATAAACCTTTTTTTAATTATTAGTGCAATTATTGGAGTGGTGCTCATTTTAATTATACTTTTTCAAAAAACTGAAGGTGGAAGTCTTGGTCTAGGCACTCAAACATCTCTTACAGGTGGAATGACAGCAAATAAATCCTCTTTTTCAGGAATGACTAAAATTACTTATGTTTTAGGTTTTGGTTTTCTATTTTGGTGTTTGTTTATGGGCGCAATTATTACAAAACAATATTCATCTTCAACTGATTTAGAAACTATTCAAGAAGAAATTATTTTAGACGATTCAATAGAGGAAATGATTCCAGAAGTGCCTAATCAGTGAAATTAATTTTCGTTACCGGAGGTGTTGTTTCATCGCTAGGTAAGGGAATAGTCACTGCATCATTAGCCTCTCTTCTTAGATCTAGAGGCATTAAACTAAAAATTAGAAAATTAGATCCGTATTTAAACGTTGATCCTGGAACAATGAGCCCATACCAACACGGTGAAGTTTATGTCACTGATGACGGCTATGAGACTGATTTAGACTTAGGCCATTATGAGAGGTTTACAGATATAAAATGTTCTAAAAATGACTCTATTTCATCGGGTAAAATTTACTCGACTATACTATCAAAGGAAAGAAAAGGTGAATATTTAGGATCTACAGTACAAGTAATACCTCACGTTACTGAAGAAATTAAAAATTCGATAAAAAAATCAACTAATAAGGATGATGTTATTATTTGTGAGATAGGGGGCACTGTTGGTGATATTGAAAGTCTTCCTTTCTTGGAAGCCATAAGACAATTTAAAAATGAAAGACAGCTAGACACACTTCTCATACATTTAACTTTACTTCCATATATAGAAACATCTGGTGAAATTAAAACAAAGCCCACTCAGCACTCTGTTAAAGAGCTTTTAAATGCTGGAATTCAGCCTGATATAATTGTTTGTAGAAGTAATAAAAAAATAAAGTATGAAGAAATTCAAAAAATTAGTTTGTTTTGTAACGTACCAACTAATGCTGTTATTCCGTCCTATGATGTTGGGAGCATTTACCAAGTACCTTCTTTATTATCAAAATCCAAATTAGATGACTTAGTTATAAAAAATTTAAATATAAAATCTACAAAGAAAAAAGATCTTTCAAAATGGACAAACTTTGAAGTATTAGAGTCAAGAGCAAAAGAGGAACTAAATATATTTATAATTGGAAAATATGTTCATTTAAAAGATAGTTATAAATCTCTCTATGAAGCTATTTATCATGCAGGTGTTCACAATAAAGTAAATGTTAAAATCAAATGGATTGACTCTGAGACAATAAACAAAAAAAATGTTGATGAGTTATTAATTAAGGCCGCAGGTATTCTTATACCTGGTGGTTTTGGTAATAGAGGTATAAGTGGAAAAATAGAAGCTATTAGGTATGCTAGAGAAAATCAAATTCCATTCTTAGGAATATGTTTGGGCATGCAATTATCAATTATTGAATTTACTAAAAATGTTTTGAAAATGAAAAACTCAGGTAGCTCTGAATTTGGCAAGCATACTAATAATGTCATATCGTTAATGACCGAATGGAGTAAAAAAAATCAAAAGGTTACAAGAACAAAAGAAAATGACTTAGGTGCTACTATGAGATTGGGCTCTTATCCTTGTTATATAAAACATAAATCTTTAGCCTCAAAGATTTATAAAAAAAAATTAATTCATGAAAGACATAGACATAGGTATGAAGTGAATCCTAAATATAGATCTTCAATAGAAAAAAAAGGTCTTGTCTTTTCTGGATTTTCAAAAGATAAAAAATTATTAGAAATTATTGAAAATAAATATCACAAATGGTTCCTCGGTGTTCAATTTCATCCTGAGTTGAAATCTAAACCGTTTAAGCCTCACCCTATATTTTTCTCATTCATAAAAAATAGTTTAATGAATAAAAATGCCTAGATCTGTCCAATTATCTAAAAATCTTATTAAAAATGATACTGATAGACTAACTTTAATATCTGGCCCATGCTTATTAGAAAATGAAAAATTAGTCAGAAAAGTTGCGCAATCTCTTATTAAATATACAAAAAAAGAAAAGTTTAATTTAGTATTCAAATGTAGTTTTGACAAAGCTAATAGAAGCTCTCATAAAACAATACGTCATAAAATTTCCCTTGATAAATCCATAGATATATTAAAAAATCTCAAAAAAGATTTAAAAATATCTATCACTTCCGACGTTCATGAGACTTTTCAAGTTGATAAGTTGGCTGAATTTCTTGATGTAATACAAATTCCTGCTTTTTTATGTAGGCAAACAGATTTAATAAAAGCTGCTGCACAAACAAAAAAGATTGTAAATGTTAAAAAAGGACAGTTTTTATCACATAAAGAAGTTTCAAATATCATCAATAAAATTGAAAATGAAAATAACAAAAAAATATTAATAACTGAAAGGGGAAATTCATTTGGATATAATTATTTAATAAATGACTTTAAAGGTATTCATTTAATGAAAACATTTGGATACCCAATTATTTTTGACTCAACTCACAGTGTGCAACTACCTGGTGGATTGGGTAAAAAAAGTGGAGGTGCTAGAGAGTATGTGACACCATTATCGAAAGCTGCTTCATCTTTAAGGATTGCAGGTTTCTTCATTGAAACTCACCCTAACCCAGAAACGGCATTAAGTGACGGTCCTAATATGGTATATTTACATAAAATGCCAGAACTCTTAAATGCTATAAACAAAATAAATAAGGCGGCAAAATAAATGAAAATTAAAAATATAACAGCAAGAGAAATTTTTGATAGTAGGGGTAACCCAACTGTAGAATGTGAAATGATATTTGAAAATATACCATATCCATTTCGTGGAATGGTTCCATCAGGTGCATCCACAGGAAAATTTGAAGCATTAGAATTAAGAGATTTAGACACAAATAGAATGAGTGGCAAAGGTGTCTTAAAAGCTGTATCTAATGTTAACAAACTCATAAAACCAAAAATTTTAGATAAAAGTTTTGCTGATTTCAGAGAATTTGATCAACTCCTAATAGATTTAGATGGCACAGAAAATAAATCAAATTATGGAGCAAACGCTATTTTATCTCTTAGTCTTGCTTACTATAAGGCTTGGTCTTATGCAAACTTTGGTGCAATATTTCTTTCTCAGGGTTTAGATAATTTAATTATTCCTGTTCCAATGTTGAATGTAATAAATGGCGGACAACATGCTGATAATGATGTTGATTTTCAAGAGTTTATGATTTTACCAATAGGATTTAAATCTTTAACTGAAGCTTTATCTTCAACACATTCTGTAATAGCCAATATAAAAAAAGAATTAAAATCTAGATCTTTAAATACTAATCTTGGCGATGAAGGGGGTTTTGCTCCTAATTTAAAATCTCATTTAGATGTTTTAGATTTAATATGTAATTCAATTTCAAAAGCAGGCTTTAAATTAAATGATCACTTTAAAATTTCATTAGATGCAGCTTCTAGTGAGTTTTACTCTGATGGAAAATATAATTTCGAAGGTAACTCATATTCAACAGAAGAAATGATAAGTGTTTACGAAAATATTTGCAAAAACTATCCCATTTTTTCAATTGAGGATGCACTTAATGAAGAGGATTATGGGGGTTGGGTAAAAATTACAAATAAACTTGGTTCAAAGATACGATTAGTTGGTGATGATCTTTTTGTTACAAATATACAAAAGTTGCAAACTGGTATAGATGAAAAACAAGCTAACAGTATTTTAATTAAATTGAATCAAATAGGCACAGTTACAGAAACTTTAGAAGCTATCAACCTAGCGACAGATAATAGTTTTGCATCTATTATGTCTCATAGGTCAGGAGAAACTGAAGATTCTTTTATCTCAGATTTAGCTGTTGCTTCACGCTGTCCTTTGATTAAAACTGGTTCATTAGCTAGATCTGATAGAGTTGCAAAATACAATCAGTTACTTAGAATATCAGAAAATGACAATATTAAAGGGTATGCTGGTGAATTAAGTGAAGTTTTTAAAAGCTAGTAGTTTAATAAATTTCTTTTTTATATTTGTATTGATTTACCTGATATATCACACAGTTTATGGAAAGTTCAATATTGGAAATTACTTAATTTATCAATTTGAGGAAAAAATGTATAAAAAATTGCAATCCAATCTCGATCAAAAAATGTTAGATATTAATATTGATTTACACTCTTTCTATTCTAATAAAGAGGATTATATTGATGAAATTACAAAGCAGAATAACCCAAATATTCAAGATGGAGAGACCATATTAAAGTTAGATTAAGATGAATAAAAAAAACAAAAATAATTTTACAAATGACCAGTTACTGAAGTTTTACGAAAAAATGTTTTTAATTAGAAAATTTGAAGAAAAAGCTGCTCAATTATATGGAGCTGGAAAAATTGGAGGTTTCTGTCATTTATACATTGGCCAAGAGGCTGTTGTCATAGGTATTCTTTCTTCTATTAACTCAGAGGATACCGTTATCACTGCTTATAGAGATCATGGACATATATTAGCTCGTGGAGTAGATCCTAAACTAGTAATGGCTGAATTAACTGGAAGGAAAGATGGAATTTCAAAAGGCAAGGGTGGATCAATGCACATGTTCTCCAAAGCTAATAGATTTTATGGTGGACACGGTATCGTTGGAGCACAAGTACCTTTAGGCGTTGGCATAGGTTTCGCACATAAATACAGAAACGAAAAAAAGATTTCAAGAGTCTATTTAGGGGATGGAGCTATGAGTAATGGCCAAGTTTTTGAGGCATTTAATTTAGCATCACTTTGGGAGTTACCAGTATTATTTATTATCGAAAACAATAAATATGGAATGGGTACATCTATTGGAAGGTCTGCAGCAGGAGGTGAGTTGTACGAACGAGCAACTGTATTTGGCATTAAAGGTGAAAAAGTAGACGGAATGAATTTTTTTAATGTAAGTGAGTCAGCTATAAGGGCAAGAGAATATATCGAAAAAAATTCTAAGCCCTACATTATTGAAATGGATACATATAGATTTAGAGGCCATTCAATGTCTGATCCTGGTCTATACAGGACTAAAGATGAAGTGAATAAAATGAAAGAGATAGACCCTGTGTTAATGATGAAAGAAACTTTATTAAATGATTATAAAATTCAAGAGGACACGATTAAAGATATTGAAAGTGATATTAAGAAACAAATTAAAGATGTAGAAAAATTTTCACTTGAGTCGCCACTTCCAGATTTAAAAGAATTATACACCGAGGTATATTTATGAAAATACTTCTACCAGCTTTATCTCCAACAATGGAAACAGGTAACTTAGTAAAATGGTTAGTTAAAGAGGGAGATAGTGTAGTTTCAGGAGATATTTTAGCAGAAATTGAGACTGATAAAGCTACTATGGAACTAGAGTCACCCGATGATGGTAAAGTTGAGAAAATACTAGTTAAAGAGGGCACTGAAAATATAAGTGTTAATACTGAGATAGCTCTTCTTAAAGTTGATGGTGAGGAAATAGAGGAGATACCAGAAAAACCTATTGAAAAATCTCCGCAAGTCTCCTCTAACGCATCTGAACCTCTTTCATCAGAAGTAAATATTTCAATGAATTCTCTTTTAAATCAAACAAAAGAAAATTCAGGTGAAAAGAATTGGTCTGAAAAAGAAATATCAATGAGAGAGGCATTGAATCAAGCTATTGAAGAAGAAATGAAATTAGACAAAGATGTTTTTCTCTTAGGAGAAGAGGTAGCTGAATACGATGGTGCATATAAAGTAACCCAAGGGCTTCTTGATAAATTTGGATCAAAAAGGGTTTTAGATACTCCTATTTCTGAGCATGGTTTTACAGGTTTAGCTATTGGAGCAGCCATGGCAGGACTTAAGCCTATATGTGAATTTATGACTTTTAATTTTTCTATGCAAGCGATTGATCAAATAGTTAATTCTGCTGCTAAATCTTTATATATGTCAGGCGGAGAAATAAATGTTCCAATAGTTTTTCGAGGCCCAAATGGTGCTGCGGCTAGAGTTGGAGCACAACATAGCCAATGTTTTATATCTTGGTTCTCTCATATTCCAGGCTTGATAGTAATTGCTCCTTCAAATGCAAGAGATGCAAAAGGTTTATTAAAATCATCTATTCGAAATCCCAATCCTGTTGTTTTTTTAGAACATGAATTACTCTATAAAGAAAAAACTAACGTTCCTGAAGAGAACGATTTTTTAATTCCTATTGGTAAAGGCAATCTTATTAAAGAAGGTAAAGATGTCACTATTATTGGTTTTTCAATGACTGTTCAAAGAATATTAAACGCCCTTCCATCAATTGAAAAACTGGGGATTAGTCCTGATATTATAGATCTAAGATCAATTAAACCTCTAGATGAAGAATTGATATATAATTCCGTTAAGAAAACCAATAGAGTTGTAATTGTTGAGGATGGCTTTGGTAGTACAAGTTTTGGATCACACTTATCTTATTTAATCCAATCAAATTGCTTTGATTTCCTTGACTCAGAAATAATTAAAGTTAGTGGAAAAGATGTCCCAATGCCATATGCAGAAAATTTAGAAAAATTGGCATTACCCAACACTGATGAAATTGTATCTGCTGTTAAAAAAGTGTCATATATAAATTAATGTTATATGAAGTTAATTTACCTTCTTTATCTCCCACAATGGAGGAGGGTAAAATTGTTAAGTGGATAAAAAAAGAAAAAGATCCAATATTAAGTGGTGAGGTTTTATTCGAAGTTGAAACAGATAAAGCTACAATGGAGTACGAGTCACCAGAAGATGGGTATATTGCTAAAATAATATCCAAGGAAGGTGAAACAGCAAACGTTAATCAATTAGTTGCAATAATTTCAGACGATTTGACTTTTACACAAGAGGATATAAATAATTTTCTAAAAAATAATAATTCAGATAATAAAATACAAACCTTAGAAATAAATCCCTCTGAAAATGATAAAGATTTGATTTCAGATAAAATATTAATTACACCCTTAGCTAAAAAAATAGCTCAAAAAAAAAATATAGATATTTCAAAAATAAAATCGATTTCAAGAAGAATACATACCGATGATCTTGATATAAATGAAACTTTTGATAATGGGGTTATAAGAGTATTTATATCTCCACTTGCCAAAAAAATATCAAATGAAAAATCTATAGATTTATCAAAATTAAAAGGTACTGGTCCAGATAATAGAATTATTTTAAGAGATGTATCAGACTCAAATTATTTGTCTGAGAGTCCAAATATTAATAGATTAAGACAGGCTATTGCAAAAGCAACAACACATTCAAAAAATAACATTCCACATTTTTATTTAAATACTAGAGTGAATATGGCTACTCTATTAAAATTTAGAAAAGATCAAAAATTAAAAGGTAATAAGTACTCTTTAAACGCAATATTAATGCAATCTATATCAAATGCATTCAAAGCATTTCCAGACTCAAATTGTACATATAAAGATAATGGTGAATTTATTATTAATAAAGATCATAATATTGGTATTGCCGTTGACTCTAAGTTTGGCTTAAAAATGCCTGTAATCAAAAAGATAAATAATTTTAGTTTAAATGAAATCAACTCCAATCTTAATGAAAAGATAAATTTAACAAGAGATAATAAACTTTCTCCCTCTGATCTGTCAGATGGTGTCATAAGTATATCTAATTTGGGTTCATTTAATATCCGTAGTTTTGATGCTATTATTTTACCAGGACAAACATACATATTAGCAGTAGGACAGATTTTTGAGGATGTTTTTGTGGACAAAGGTAAGATTGAAATAGGGAGTTTTATAAATTTGACATTATCATGTGATCATAGAGCTGTTGATGGAGTTTTAGCATCACAATTTTTTTCTAGTATTGTACAAAATTTAGAAAATATTTCAGATGACAATTAATTATGATTTAACAATAGTTGGTGGCGGTCCTGGTGGTTATGTTGCTGCTATAAAAGCTGCACAACTTGGTATGAAGGTTGCTTTATTTGAAGAGGACAAAGTTGGAGGTGGATGTCTTTATTGGGGGTGTGTTCCAACTAAATATTTATTACATTCAGCAGCATTCATGGAAGAGGCTAATCATTTTGGGCTTGATAAGAAAGATCTTACTAAAATTGCTCTAGATAAAGTTGTTGAAATGTCAAGAACAGCATCTGATAATTTATCAAAAGGTGTCAACTCACTTATGAAAAAAAATAAAATAGATATTTATAAACATCGAGCATATCCTAAAACAGTAGATAATGAATTTTTTGTTAATACAACTTCAGATGAAATTTCTTCTAAGAATATGATTATTGCTACGGGATGCAAACCTAGAACAATTGGTGACATTAAATTTTCTAATTTAATTTGGAGTTCTAAAGAAGCAATGATACCTAAATTTCTTCCAAAAAAATTATGTATTATCGGATCAGGAGCTATTGGAATAGAGTTTGCAAGTATTTATAATGCTTTAGGTTCGGATGTTACAGTGTTTGAGTCTCAAAATAAGATTTTACCTCAGTTTGATAACGATATTTCAAATGAAGCAAAAAAAATATTTGAAAAAAAGGGTATTAAATTTGAGTTAAATGCAAAAATTGAAAATATTTTAGAAGATAAAAAAAACGTAACCTTTAAAAATATTGACCAAAACGTTGCATGTGATGCATTAATACTATCTGTAGGTGTTATACCTAATATAGATAAAGATTTTATAAGTTCCCTTAACTTAAATCTATCTGATACCGGTTATATAAATACAAATCATAATTATGAGACAAATATTAAGGGTTTATATGCCATTGGTGATATTATTGGTGCCCCATGGTTAGCTCATAAAGCCATGCACGACGCCATAAATTGCGTGACTCATATTTCAACAGGTAATGATACTCATAAACCAAAAGAAAATCATATCCCTGGTTGTATATATAGCTTACCACAAATAGCTACTGTTGGTTTCACTGAACAACAACTTAAAGACAATAACACTCCCTACAAGACGGGTAATTTTCCATTTTTAGCAAATGGTAAATCACAAACTATGTCTAACTCATATGGTTTTGTTAAAACGCTCTTTAATTCTGAAACGGGAGAGGTATTGGGTGCACATCTTATTGGACCTGATGTTACAGAAATGATAGCCACATTTGGCCTTGCTATTTCATCTGAGTCAACAGAAGATGAATTTATAAATACTGTTTTTGCACATCCAACTTTATCAGAGTCTATTCATGAAAGTGTCTTATCAGCTTTTGAAAAACCTTTACATTTTTAAACATGATCAGACATCCAGAAAAAATTAAAAAATTTAATCCTACGACAATTAAAAAACCTAATTGGCTAAAAGTAAAAGCACCAACATCAAAAAAATATTTTGAGACACTAGACATAGTTAAATCTCATAACTTAGTTACTGTGTGTCAAGAAGCTGCATGTCCAAATATTGGAGAATGCTGGGAAAAAAAACATGCAACTTTTATGATATTAGGAGATACCTGTACTAGAGCATGTGCATTCTGTAATGTAAAAACTGGTAAACCCTCTGAGCCACCAGATCCAATGGAACCTCTTAACGTTGCCAAATCTGTTTTAAAATTAGGTCTTAAACATGTTGTTGTAACAAGTGTAGACAGAGATGACTTACCTGACGGTGGTGCTCAGCATTTTATTGATACTATTAAGTACATAAGAGAACTATCTAATAATACAACAATAGAAATTTTAACACCCGATTTCTTAAGAAAAAATAGAAACTATATTGATATTGCAAAAGTGAAGCCCGATGTTTTTAATCACAACTTAGAGACAGTTCCAAGGATCTATAAACAAATCAGACCTGGTTCTAATTATATTGAGAGTTTAAAGCTTTTAAGAGAAGTTAAAGAATTCGATAGATCAATATTTACAAAGTCCGGTATTATGGTTGGATTAGGTGAGGATTATTCAGAAATAATAGAAGTTCTAAAAGATATGAAAAATTCTAATATTGATTTTGTTACAATAGGGCAATATCTGCAACCATCTGTTCATCATGAAAAAGTTCATAAGTTTTACTCTCCCGACGAGTTTAAAAGTCTTTATAATGTTTGCTTAAAATTGGGATTTAAAATGATTTCCTCCTCACCGATGACAAGGTCAAGTTATCATGCAGATGAAGACTTTGAAAAACTAAAAAAAGTAGTTTAGTTTTCTCTCAGAGAAACATTTGACCAACAAGCTATAAAATTTCCTTTACCTATTAATCCAGATTTTTCATTTGTAGTTGCTTTGATAGAAATACTATTTTTATTGATATTAAGGTTCTTTGAAATACTCTCTAAAATCTTTTTAAAATGAGGATTAATTTTAGGTTCTTCTGAAACAATCATTAGATCAATATTATTGATCATTTTTTTCTTTAAATTCATTTTGTTTAATGCATAATTTAAAAAATCTATTGAATTTCTGTTTAAGTTTTTTTTGTTATTTGGAAAATAGGTACCTATATCTCTTTGAGATAGTGCTCCTAGAATAGAATCTGTGATAGCATGTAGTATTACATCTCCATCTGAGTGAGAAATAACTTTTACTTTTGATTTTATTTTTGCACCACCAAGTTTTATTAAATTATTTTTATTAGTTTTTATAGTTCTGTGAATATCATAACCAATTCCTACTAAGATATTCTTTTCAACTAATTTATTTAATGAAACTAATTCATCTTTGTATGTAATTTTTAAATTTATTTCATTTTGTAATAAATACTTAATTCTAAATTTATTTTTTTCATTTCTGAAAAGTTGACTGTCGTCAGTTAATAACTTTCTTTTATTTTTATTATGTAAAAGAGTAATTTTATTTTTAATAAATCCTTGTGGTGTTTTAATAAGTTTAAGTTTTTCTCTGTCAATATTATCATGACCAACGATAGCAGTATCAGAACACAATCATAATCTTTCTCTAATAAATTCTTTATTATGTTTTTGATTAATTTTTGAGAATTTAACGGTCTAGCTGCATCATGTATGATTACATATTTTGATTTAAATTTGGATTTGTTTAAAGCGTTCTTAACACTTTCTGATCTTGTTTTTCCTCCTTTTATTACTTCTAAATCATCAAAAATGTTAATATTAGTGTTTTTTAGATTATTAATTATAAGGGTTATCTTTTTAAATTTAAGTTCTTTAATAAATTCAATATTATGTACTAGTAAATTTTTATTTTTAAATTTTGCTAAAAGCTTATTTGTATTAGATGAAAATCGTAAACTATTACCACCTGCCAGAAGTATAAAATGAATTTTAGAGTTATTTAATGTCAAATTATTTCAATAAATTTTCTGCATTTATATTGATTTCTATTTTTATAACGCTTTTTTCTTTAACTGTATATTCACTTATTTCATCAAATGAGATTGTTCGTAATGCTGAGCTTATTCAATATATTTTAATTGCTGATTTTGTATTTTTATTGATACTTCTTTTGTACTTATCAATATTTCTTATTAATTATTTAAAATATAAAAACAGAGAGGTAGTAGGTCTAAGACTTTTTAATAAATTTTTTCTTTTTTTTGGTCTTTTTTCAATTATTCCAAGTGGAATAATACTGCTAGCATCTGCTATTTTTTTTAATATTGAAGTAAGCACTTGGTTAGGTCCTGCATTTAAATCTACAGTAAATAACTCTTATCAATTGGCACAGAAATACATTAATCAAACTGAAAGAGATCTTATAACAGACTCAAAGTTTATAAGAAATTATGTTCTCGCTGAAAGGTTAATAGATAGAGATATTATACAAAGATTTAATATTACAACCGTTTACAATTTTAATAATGGTAATCAATTTATAGAACATATTTCAGACGAAAAAATATTTTTATCAGACCAAAATTTAAAAGATGCTAGTTCTAAAAGTGAAAATGATATCACTATTTTTTTTTCAAATGATCAGCTTTTCTCCAAAGTAAATTTAAATAACTCAAATTATTTATTACTACTTAAGAATATTGATTTAGAAACATTAAATTATTATCAGAATATTATACAATCATACGAAGCTATAAATTCTATTGATAATAATAAGAGAAATATTCAAATAACTTTTTTTACAATCTATATAATTCTTTCTACAAGTTTAATTTTTACAT